>ERZ1031149.4-NODE-4-length-152683-cov-23.637596_pt1 | contig 152683 bp, 136 predicted proteins | sample MGYA00518223_ERZ1031149 | MGnify/ENA primary metagenome ERZ1031149 (study PRJEB33718, sample SAMN03159768) | human skin metagenome | collected 2014-05-20 | study: EMG produced TPA metagenomics assembly of the PRJNA266117 data set (Human skin bacterial metagenome...
TTGTCTCGTGGGCTCGGAGATGTGTATAAGAGACAGGCCCTGCCCCGTCTCCGCCGACTAACTATCCGCGAACTTGTCCAAATCCTTTACCCGCCCCGCGGCGATCAAAATATCGCCAGAGCGGATCACATAGCCTGCCGGCGGGGTGGAAAAGTTTTCGTCTGCGCAACGTACTGCGACGATCGCAATTCCCTCTGGGGTTTCCTCGATCTTGCGCCCGTGCATACACAACGGTGGCGCGAGCTTCGCCATGGCAAAGTCACTGTCGAATTCGATGTATTCCTGGATATGCCCTGCAATGAGGTGAGCCACGCGCCGTCCGGTGTCCCGCTCCGGGCGCACGACGTGGTGCACACCGATCTGCGTCAGGATCTTTGCGTGCGCCTGATTGTCGGCCTTAGCCCAGACGTTCGGTACGCCCAGATCCATCACGGCTGATGCTGTAAGTAGTGACGCCCCCATCTCCGAGCCGATACCGATCACAACTCGTTCTGCGTCTTGCACACCGAGCTGTCGCAGCGCATCCTGGTCAGTTGTTTCTGCGATCACAGCGTGAGTCAGCAGCGGAGCAGCTTTCGCCACGACCGCTTCGTCAACGTCGATACCCAGGACTTCCACACCAGATTGGACTAGCTCTTCCCCCAAAGCCATGCCAAAACGACCGAGGCCGATGATGATAACTGGAGGATTACTTGGGCGGGAAAGGAACTTAGCCAATGAACGGCCTTTCTACTGGGAAGGAATAGAGGCGTTGATTAGTACGAGCAGCCAGCGCCGCGACCACAGTAATGGGTCCGATACGGCCAACGTACATCAGAACGACGAGCCATATGCGGGCGAAATCGGGCAGGTCGGGGGTAATTCCGGTAGTCAGCCCCACGGTAGCGAACGCCGAAATGACTTCAAAGGTGATTTGGTGCGAGTGGTACTGCGGCAGCAGCAATTGCAGCCCCATGATGGATCCCGCGACGATCAGGAATGCCATCATGAACACAGCCATGGCTTGGCGGACAATGCGTCCTGGAATACGCCTGCCGGCTACCAGCAACTGTTCGTCGCCGCGCACCTCCGCGATTAGCACTGCAACCAGCACCGCGGCGGTCGTCACCTTCACGCCACCTGCGGTACCGCCGGAACCACCGCCGATGAACATGAGGAAATCGGTCAGCATCAACGAGGAAGGACGCAAGCTCGAAAGATCGACCGAGTTGAAACCGGCAGTGCGGGAAGACACGGAGTGGAAAAACGCTGCCTGCACAGCCGACCAGGGTGACAGCTCACGGAGGCTATTCGTCCACTCCATCACTGCGAATCCAACTGTTCCAATTACCAGCAGAATAGCCGTGCCAATCAGGGTAAAGATCAAGGTCAGAGAGCGTGGGCGCTTCACGTTAGAGCGCCAACGTGCCCTGATTTCAAGGAGCACCGGGAAGCCCAAGCCGCCGATGATAATGCCTGCGGCGATGGGCAGAATAATGCCCGCGTCATTGACATAGGGCACGAGGTTATTGGATCGCAGACCGAAACCAGCGTTGTTGAACGCGGAGATCGCATGGAAAACGCCCTCCCACACTGCAGGCAGAAAGTCATAGCCGTACTGAGTGGCGAAACGAAAGGTGAGGATGATTGCGATGACCAGCTCAATTGCCAGAGAGAAGCCGACGGTGCCGAGGATGACGGTGCGAATTTCGCCAAGATCCCTCCCGCGTTGTTCCGCCGCAGCGCGTAGCCGCCCTTTGACGCCCATCCGCCCAGCGAGCACATAACTCACCACCGTGGCCAGTGTCATGATGCCGAGGCCACCCACCTGAATCAGCAACATGATTACCACTTGTCCGAAATGGGACCAGTAGGTGGCGGTATCCACAACCGTGAGACCCGTAAGGCACGTGGCTGACGTTGCGGTAAATAGAGCGGTGGTGAATTCCGGGCTTTCCGGTCCGCTGCGTGCGATGGGCAGAAGAAGCAGCAGGGTGCCGGCAAAGATCAATAGAAGGAAGCTGACCGAGACCAGCTGTGCGGGGCTGAAACCTCGCCGACGATTATCGCCAGGGTGTGTAATCACAAGTCGCTACTTTAAACCTATTGCGCTAAGTGCGAAACCCTAACGGAATCTTTACACGAGAGTTTTCTCTCACACTTCCGACGCAGTGAAAACGTAAGAGAATCACTCGTGCTTAGACGGAAATGCGACCCTCAACTGCCGGAAGGGCGATATCCGTGCGGTAGTGCGAGCCTTCCAATTGGATCCCCTTAAGCGTGTCATATGCGTGCTCACGCGCTTCTGCGAGCGTGGCGCCGGTGGCGATAACGTTCAGCACGCGGCCGCCTGCACTGACCAACTGACCGTCCTTTTCCGCTACACCTGCAGCCAATACTCCGCGGGATTCGCTGCCTGGCTCTGCACCAGTGATCGGCTGGCCTGTGACGGGGCTGGCCGGATAGTTCTCTGCGGCCAGTACCACGGTCAGGGCGTAGCCTTCCTCCCACTCCAACGGTGGCAGTTGATCCAAGGTGCCCGTAGCCACTGCGTTCAGCACCTCGCCCAGCGGGGTCTTCAACAGGCGCAGCACCGCCTGGGTCTCCGGGTCGCCAAAGCGGCAGTTGAATTCCACCACAGCGGGTCCTTCACTACCCCAGGCCAGACCTGCGTACAGCAGGCCGTTGAAGGGCACGCCCTCAGCAACCATTTGTTTAGCCACGGGTTCGACTACCTCTGTCACAATGCGTTGCACACCGTCCTCGGGTAGCCATGGCAGCGGGGTGTATGCGCCCATGCCGCCGGTATTCGGCCCTTCGTCGTTGTCTCCGACGCGCTTGTGGTCCTGGGCTGGCAGCAACGGAACGACTGTCTCGCCATCGACGAGGCAGAACAAGGAAACCTCGGGGCCGTCCAAGAAGCTTTCCAACAGCACGGGGTTGCCACCAGCATGTACGGCCTGGATGTGTTCCAAGGCCTCCGCCCGGTCGCCCGTGACTACGACGCCCTTACCGCCAGCCAGTCCATCGTCCTTGACGACATAAGTGGGGCCGAATTTGTCGAGGGTGGCGTCAATAAAAGAATCGCTAGACCCAACGGGGACGGCGACGGCCTCAGCCGTACGGACCTGCGCCTTGGCCATGATGTCTTTCGCGAAGGCCTTCGAGCCCTCGATCTTTGCCGCAGCAGCCGACGGGCCGAACACTGCGAATCCCGCGGCGCGTAGCTCATCGGCTACACCGGCTACTAGGGGAATCTCAGGGCCGATCACCACAAGGTCTGCCTCGATCTCCCGAGCCAGCTCTACCGGATCACCCTCTGCATGCACAGTGGCTACTGCTGTCATGCCGGCGTTACCCGGGCTCACGTGTACCTGCTCGACGGATGGATCCTGGGACAGGGAATAAGCCAGCGCGTGCTCGCGGGCACCGCTGCCGATTACAAGAATGCGCATGGTTCCCCAGTCTAGCGAAGCTGACCCCCACCACCAGAAAGGTTTAACGCGCTAACATCGGCAGCATGGCTACGGTATTCACGAAAATCCTGAACGGTGAGATCCCCGGTCGCATCGTTTACCGCGACGAAACAGCAGCAGCGTTTTTGACCATCGAGCCCGCGGCCTATGGCCACACGCTGGTCGTACCGGTTAAGGAGGTCGACCGATGGACCGATTTGGACGCGGCTACCTGGGCGCACTGTAACGAAGTTGCCCAGCTGGTGGGCAAGGCCGTGGTGGATGGTTTTGACGCCCCGCGGGCCGGATACCTCATTGCCGGTTTCGAGGTGCCACATGCCCATATCCACATTTTCCCGGCCTCTGACATGTCCGGCTATAGCCTGCAAAATGTGATGCGGATGGATGAGACTGATCCGGAAAAGATGGATGAGTCCGCCGACAAGATCCGCAAGGGGCTGCTTGCCCAGGGAGTAGACGAGGCGAAGGTTCCTTCCGCTTAGACCCAATCCAGCTCTAGCTATATATCAGCTACACGTCCAGCACCCTCGACGATTTATCGCGGTGGATAACCAGTGGAAAACGACAGCAAAGCCGACGATGCTCACGACATCGCAACCCCGGAGGTTGGCCCGGAATTTGGCTCGGAAGTTGACCCAGAACTCGACCTTGAGGAATTAATCGAGGTCGATCCCCCAGCGGGCGCAGCCGTGGAAGCCGAAATGAAAGAAACTGCGGATAGTGATTCCGCCGCCTGCCCCGGCAGTTTCGACAGTTACGACGGTTACAACAATGGTGACGGTGACGCCGACTACGATCCTGTCAACGCCGGTGATGTCATTGGTGAGGGGCCGGACAATCGCAGCTGGTTGAGCCGTCTCGGTAGCGGGATGGCCAGCGGGATCTCCAGCACCGGCCGCTTCCTCTGGGATATTCCCGGACGGATGAGCCGCCCTCAACTACCGCAACTACGCGGCGCCATCCCCGATCCGCCGCTTGGCGCCCGCCAGGTCTCCCCCGGCTATGCCGACGACCTCTGGCAAGCACGCCCCACCATTGATCGCCCTTATCCAGTGATCCTTATCCACGGAACCATCAGTTCGAAGAATGTCTGGCAGAACCTGGTTCTGCGCCTACGCGAGGACGACTTCGTGGTGTTCAGTCCGGACTACGGTGTGCATGGCACCCAGGACATTCCCACTTCCGCCCAGGACATTGGCGCCTATATTGAACAGGTTTTGGCCGCCACGGGGGCGGAGGCTGTGGACATTGTGGGGCATTCCCAAGGCGGATTGCTGGCACGCTATTGGATCAATGAGCTCGGTGGTGAGGACTATGTCCACCACCTCATCACTCTCGGCGCCCCACACCAGGGCACCACGCTCATGGGCATGCTCGGCAATATGCTCACAACCGACATGAGCCAGCGCGTGGCAGCCGCAACTATTCGGCGGTATTTCGGCGCAGCCGGTATGCAACAGGTCATTGGTTCGCCATTGATGGAGACGCTTGCCGCGTCCCCTGAGACCCGCAATTACATTCGATACACCTGCTACGCCACGCGGAACGACGCGACCGTCGTACCCCACGAAAATGCTTTCCTGGGAGACCGCCAGCCCACGGTCCCCAGCGACCATGAAGATTTTCACCTCGAAGACGGCCATTCGAACGATACAGGCGAGGCCATCATCACGAATTACTTCTTACAGGATCTCGGCGTATCCAAATGTAAGCATGAGGAATTACCAACTAATCCGGATGTGCAGGACATCGTCCACCTGGCATTACTCGACGGACTAGAAGAACACGATACGGAGGCTTAGCCCCCGTACTCTCCCCGAACGCTATTCCGCCTCGGGAGCTTCCGGCAGTTCGATGCGGAACCGTGTGCCCTCGCCTACTGTGCTATCCACGGAGACTGTTCCACCATGTGCAGCCACCAGCCCCTTAACGATCGACAGCCCCAGACCCGAACCACCCGAAGCACGGGAGCGTGACACGTCCGGGCGGTAGAACCGTTCAAATAGGTGCGGCAGATCCTCCTCCGGGATGCCTTGCCCGTTATCCTCCACGTCTACGATCACATGGCCATCGCGTTGATCCAGACGCAGAGTCACTTCCGCATCCTCTCCGGCATGCCGCAGAGCATTGGTAACCAAATTGCCGAATACCTGGTGCAACCGGTTCACGTCGCCAATAACCAGGGGTACCTCTCCCGTTTCATTGACCACATGTACCATGCGGTTCGAGAAACCTGCACGCGCTGACTCTGCTGTTTCCAGCACTAGTTCCAGCATGTCCACCCGTGCTTTGTCCAATGGGCGCCCCTCGTCCATGCGGACCAGTGCCAGGAGATCCTCGACCAGTAGACTCATGCGGCCAGCCTCTTCGGAAATGCGGTCGATGACCATGGGGGCGTCATCAGTAGCACCGGATTGGTACAGCTCCGCGTAGCCTCGCACCGACGTCAGCGGGGTGCGCAGTTCATGCGAGGCGTCGCCGATGAAACGGCGCATCGATGCCTCAGATTTGCGCGCCTGCTTCTCCGAAGCGCCGATGGCCACGAATGCCGCTTGAATCTGTGCGAGCATTTTATTGAGAGCCTGCGCAAGCCGTCCGACCTCCGTGTTGGGTCGCCAGTTCGGGACGCGCTGCCCGAGGTCGCCGTTCGAAATTTTTGACGCCGTCAGTTCCACCTCGTTCAACGGGCGTAACGCGCGACGAACCAGATACATCGACGCCAGAATGACGAATGCGATCACCGTCAAGCCGATAAGTACCTGAAGTAGGACGAGGCGGGAAATAATGTGCTCTTCTTCCTCCAGCGGCAATGCAACGATAGTGATCGTCCCATCATCGTTTCGGAAGCTAGTGGCCCGCCAACTGATACGAGAACCGGAATCCTCGCGGGAACCGACGGTGACAGGCATGGTCGGTTTGCCCAGCCCGCGAATTTCGGGGCGAGCTGTCACGGGAGAGTTGAAGTATTCGTAGGAAATATTGTCGTCAACTACCAAGACATAAAAGTCGCTCGGCGGTCGGGTTACTCCGGTGACGGGATTCGGAAGCTGCTGGTTAAGCACGCCGAAGCCTTCGAGGCCGAGGGAGTGTCCGCTTGAGGAACCAGCGATCCCGTCGGATTCTAGTTCATTCTGAGTATCGCTATTGTTTTGTTCGCTCTGCGTACCGCTGTTTCCGTCGACCAGGCCCGATCTGTGAGCCCAACCATTCGTGGCCTGATCCAGCTGCTCGTCGACTCTTTGGATCAGGAAGCGCTGCAGGGTGGTGGTCACAGATACGCCAGAAACCGTTAAGCCCATCGCAACCAAGACGGCGATGACCACGACCAATGAGATTCGTAGCGGGTAATGGGAAAGGAAATGCCCCGGATGCCCCGAACGCACCGGGACGGCTGATGCAGGGGAAGCGGGGTTGACTGCAGAATTTGCAGAGGAATTTGCAGGTGACGACATAGAAATGCGCAGAATCTAAAAACTAAGACCGCGGCTTGCGAAGCACATACCCCACGCCACGCACTGTCTGGATCAGGTGGGGCTCCTCCTTATCAATTTTGCGACGCAGGTAGGAGACATAGGATTCGACAACATTGCCGTCCCCACCGAAGTCGTAATTCCACACGTGATCCAGGATCTTGGACTTGCTCAGCACAACCTCGGCGTTGATCATCAGGTAGCGCAAGAGTTTGAATTCAGTCGGGGAAAGATCGACGACCTCACCAGCTTTGGTGACCTCATGCATGTCGTCATTGAGGGTGATGTCCTCGTAGGTAATGAGACTGGATTCCCGCTCATCGTCCGGAGAGACTCGGCGCAGGATCACCCGCAGCCGGGTAATCACTTCTTCGAGGCTAAAAGGCTTGGTCACATAATCATCTGCACCGATTGTGAGGCCGTGGATACGATCTTCCACTCCATCCTTGGCTGTAAGGAAGAGCACCGGAGCTTCGTGACCGGCGTCGCGGAGCTTGTTTAGCAGAGTAAATCCATCCATGCTGGGCATCATCACGTCCAGGATGAATGCATCCGGCTTGTAAGTATTCGCCAGTGCCAGTGCGTCCTGGCCGTTGTCGGCCGTTTCAACGTCGAAACCTTGAAACTTCAGGCTCACTTTGAGGAGATCAGAAATATTGGCCTCGTCATCGACAACGAGTACCTTCACCGGCTGATTGTTTGGCATGGTCATGCACCTCATTGTGCTGCAGAGAATTAGCGTCTGTCTGCATGATAGCTGGATGTCAGCTGTGAACAATGTAGAGGTTTAGCTACCTCTTGCAGTCCATAATTCCTAAAGAAATCCTCATTCAGTACGCCTTTTAAGAGTTAGACCCATTAAGCTGTGCCTATGACGAAATCTACCTCTCACTCTCTCCGCCGCCGCATCGCTGCTGTCGGTGCTGCAACCATGATGGCAGCAACCCTGGGCACCGGCGCTGCGTCCGCTGCTCCCCTCGGTTCCTCCCAGCAAGACATCAACAACATCGTTCTAGGTGCACGCGACAACGTCCACAACGGAACCCGTGGACTGCCGGCACCTGTCCGTGGCCAGATCAATCGCGCAGCTGACGACGCTGCAAACTTCCTCGCCCCTGGCGCCCTGGCTGCTCGCGAGCGCGCCAACAAGCCAGCGCCACGTCCGGCTCCTGCCCCGAAGCACCGCCCCGCCCCGGCTCCGCGCAAGAGCCCGTGCCCGGCTAACGCCCGTGGCTGCGTAAGCCTGCGCGATCAAACTGCATGGCTGCAGCGTGGCGGCAAGACCAGCTACGGCCCGGTGAAGGTTTCCACCGGCAAGCGTGGCTACGAGACCCCGAAGGGCTGGCACGTTATCACCCGAAAGGTGAAGAACGAGGTTTCCCGCACCTACGGCAACGCCCCGATGCCATACTCCGTGTACTTCACTAACAACGGCCACGCCTTCCACCAGGGCTCCCCGAACGTGATGTCTCACGGCTGCATCCACCTGGCCGCCCCTCACGCTCAGAACTTCTTCAACGCTCTGAACGTCGGCGACCGGATCTACATTTACTAAGATCCCCTGCCGGCTCCTGGCCGTCGCCGGCGCATACTCCCACCCCCAGCGCGAGCACCACGCTTCGCCCTGGGGGTTTGTTTCGCTACGCTGAGATATATGACTTCTCACGCTGATTCCCCCATTGAGTTCACGTTTCGTCGAGCGGTCGAAGCCGACCGTCCATTCATCCACAAAATGAACGAGGAAACGGATACCTGGGGTGACCCGGAGCGGGGATTTTCGGAGACGTTCGACGAGGACACTGTCTTTTATGTGGATGGCTGGACTGAGGGACAAGGTGGCGTCATCGTCGAAGAAAACGGCGAGGCCATCGGCGCTGCATGGTTGCTCGACTCTTCAAAAGAGCATCATGGTTACGGATTTGTTTCCGAGGAATACCCAGAGGTAGCAATCGCCATGGCACCTGGCAACACAGGCAAGGGGTTGGGTACGAAGCTAATGCAGGCTGTGCTTGACCAAGCAAAGGCAGACGGCAAGCCGGGAGTAAGCCTTTGCGTGGTGTTCGGCAACGACCGGGCGAAGCACGTGTACGAGAAGATCGGTTATGTCGACAAGGGCGTGGACGAGGCCGAGCACGCGCACGTCATGCTGTACACCTTCGACTAGAAAAGGTGCCAGGTTAGCCTCCAAGCCCGGGCTGAACCGGCACTACTAGTATTCGCTTGGTGGCACAGCAAGGCTGGCTAGGTATTCCTCCGGGGTTTCAAAGAGATCGTCCCATCCTTCCTCTAGGATGCTGTGCGGCTGCCAGACCATTCGAACAGAAATAGGCCCCGTAGTGAGCCCCTTTACAGTGCTATCCCATACGGGATGCAAACCGTTGCACTTCAGCGAATCGATAATGACTTGCGCCGCCTCTGCCACCTGCTCCGTCATCGACCGAACGTAGAAATCGATGCTTACTTCCTGAAAATCAATCCCGTCTGCCATTTCGAAGGGGATTAGCGCTTCGCCGAGCTCATCGCCATCACTTTCGCTCGATCCCCAGTCATCAAAAACCAAGACTTCTACCCCTTTGGCTCGCATTTCCAAGATGGAACAGTACAGTCGGTCAAAATCGGTAGTCGCGCTAGCCCACGCTTCCATTTCAGCATTCAACTGCTGAGCTATATCAGCCAGGTATTCATTGGCGAAGTCATAAAGTGTCGTCTTTTCTTTCCCATGAACACCTTCTTCCCGGACTGGCAGTTGCTTTAATCGCTGCTCCCAATCGTCAGGAAAGTACAGTTCTACTTGGGGATTAACAAGATCGTTTGCAAGCCGGGCGAGACTTGATGTTCCAGATATAAGCTCATTGCGAAGCCAAAGGTTTAGCTTTTGAGCTTCCTCTACAGACAGTAAATCTGCGATTCTTTGTGGTGAGTGTTGATTGTTAGTCACACCAAAAGAGTACCCCTGAATTTGGAGCCGGCGACGAGAATCGAACTCGCACTCTCAGCTTGGGAAGCTGATGTTCTACCACTAAACTACGCCGGCGTTTCTGGCAACGGAGTGGCACTTTAGGCCACACCGGATCCAGATGAGCTGGAGACGAGACTTGAACTCGCAACCTACGGTTTACAAGACCGTTGCGCTACCGATTGCGCCACTCCAGCAACAATCCATCTTCGAAGTCCGCAAGAAACAACGCCCCTTGCAGATGATGGACTTTCCCAGCCTAGCAAGCGATCCGCGAGAACATTAAAACGGTCCCGGCATTTCACCGTTGAGCTGGGCAAATGTGCGCCTGTGAAAACTCTTTCGCCCCCATGTACGGTATGAGGGTGTCTAGTTTCATGTCGAGGGCGTTAAAGAAGAGCTCTGACCTGCTTTTTTCTGGCAACAGAGCGACCATCGATGCTATCCGCCTAGCTCCGCCACCGTCACCACTGGCGCCGGTGGATCTTTCCGACCCGGTAAAGACTCATGCGGTAATGGATCTCGCCGCCCGAATCGGCGATCAACTCCTCACCGCAGGCAGCAGCAACTCAGATGCGAAGGCGCAGATCCGAAGCATCATGAGCGCCTACGGCCTGAACAACACCCACGTCGACATCACGTTGAACACGATCTACATCTACTCGCGTTTCAACGAGAACACTCCCCCGACAAACATGTTTCGCGTTGTGCGGCAGCTGTCTACAGATTTCTCCCGTATCACGGAGGTCGATCGCCTAATCCGCTCGATCGTTGCGGGAGCCACCCCGTTGGAAATGGCACAGAAGATTCTCTTCGACATTGAGACTTCCCTGCTGCCGTATAGGAACCGTTATGCACTGGCGAGCTGGGGCGGGTTCGCGGCTGCCGTCGCGTTGCTGCTCGGCGGTGGTTGGGCCGTGGCGATCGTCGCAGGTATCACAACGATCTTCACGATGTTTGCGAATGCCTGGTTGGCTTCGAAGTCCTTGCCGTTGTTCTTCCAAAACGTGCTGGGTGGTTTCGCCGCTGTAATTCCCGCAGCCGTCACCTACTCGATTGCGGATCGAATCGATTTTTACTTGCCACCTTCATTGATCATCGGTTCCTCGATCGTCGCGCTACTCGCAGGTTTGACGCTGGTTCAGGCGCTACAGGATGGAATCACTGGTGCCCCGGTCACGTCGGCCGCACGCTTCTACGAAACTTTGCTTCAAACCGGCGGCATCATCACCGGCATTGCAGCTGGTATTCAGATGATGGCCGTTATGGGCATTACCCTGCCGCCGCTGGACACGACGCATACATCGGGCGTGCTGGGGTCTGTGACAATTCAGATCATCTCCGGTGCTGTCGCCACGGGATTCTTCTGCAGTGCGTGCTTCTGTGAGCGCCGCGCCACGGTAGTTGCAAGTCTGACAGCGTTGATCGCTTCACTCACCCTGTTCAGCGTGACGACTTTATTGGATTGGCCTGGCACCTTCGGCATTGCCTTGGCCGCGCTGGTTGTCGGCCTGGCCGGTGGTCTGCTCTCCCGTCGCTATATGATTCCTCCGCAGATCACCGCGGCCGCTGGCATCACGCCTTTCCTTCCCGGTTTGGCGTTGTACCGTGGAATGAGTTCGGTGCTCAACGACCAATTCGTAGTCGGTATGTCTAACCTCGGTTTCGCGCTGACTACCGCCACTGCACTGGCTGCTGGTGTGGTGCTCGGCGAGTGGATCGCCCGCCGTATTCGCCGCCCACGGATCCTACATCGCTACCAGCAGTTCCGACGCCCCAACGTGGGTTCGCGCCGAGCACCCCAGCAGAAGCCACGGATGGGCACAGACGGACGCGTCCGCCAGCCGCTGCACTGGCGCCGGCGCCGAAGGAGCACGTCAAAGAGTATGTGGCAGTTGGATAGTGAAATGCGGGCGTCAGAAGGCGAACTCGAGAAACAACAAGACCACCCGACAGGAACGAGCGAATAGTAAATCGCGTAAAATATCTAAAGTTGAGACTTAAGTTCCGTACGTCGACTGTGTAGAAATGGGGTCAGGCTCGTGCCTCCGAAGGTCACCGACAACCGTTCCGCTAATAATGAATCCCTGCATGCGGTGGAAGCAGAAACGGCTCAGGCTGCGCAGCGCATCGTTGCGACCTACTCCGAGGACTTCCTCGATGCAGCGACCTTGATGTGCATGCTGGGCGTGGAGCCGGAGGGGCTAATCCACCGCCGCGTGGTCGCTGAACTGGAAGAAGCGGAGCAGGAGGCCAAGAAGTCCACCCGCAAGACCACCAAGAAGTCGGCGAAGAAGACTGCGAAGAAGTCGACGAAAAAGGCCGCGGCAAGGAAGTCAACGAAGAAGACCGCCAAGAAGGCGGCTAAGAAGTCCACCAAGAAAACGGCGAAGAAGGCAACCAAGGCCAGCGAGTAGGTCGCCGTTTGTTAACGCCTCTTGCTGATACGGAGTGACCGCCATGCAATCCGATTTTTTGGTTGTTGCTAATCGCCTTCCCGTCGATCGCAACGTCAACGACTCCACCGGTGAGGTCACATGGGTGCCCTCACCGGGCGGGCTGGTCACCGCTCTCAAGCCGGTTCTGGAAGCCAACCGTGGGGCGTGGATCGGCTGGCCAGGAGCAACCGATGAGGTTCGCTTAGAGGACATGCCGTCGCCAGAGGAAGCTGGGATCCATATGATTCCCGTGAACCTCGACGCGGATGATTTTTCCCAGTTTTACGAGGGCTTTTCCAACGCCACCCTGTGGCCCCTATATCACGACCTGATCGTGCACCCCACCTACGATAAAGACTGGTGGGAGCGCTATCAGCAGGTGAATCAAAGATTTGCCCAGGCTGCGGCGGATAAGGCCGCAAAGAATGCAACGGTGTGGGTGCAGGACTACCAACTGCACCTAGTTCCCGGCCAGCTGCGCGAGATGCGCGACGATGTCTGCATCGGCTTTTTCCTGCATATCCCCTTCCCCGCCCCAGAGTTGTTCCGCCAGCTGCCATGGCGCCGCCAGGTGCTAGAAGGCACCCTGGGCGCGGACGTGGTGGGGTTCCACACGCAGGATTCCGCCCGGAACTTTATGGTGGCGCTGCGGGCGATGAATTACTCGGTGCAGATCGTGGATGATTCTGAGTCTGCTAATTTCCTGCGCGGGGCTCGCTTGCCCGAAGAGGCACAGGTGGTGGGCAGTGTCACTCTGGACACAGGGCGTGTGGTGAAGGTGGGAGTTTTCCCGATCTCCATCGACACCGCCAAGGTAAATGCCCAAGCCAACCAGCCCGATGTGTTGGCACAAGCCAGTGATCTACGTGCCCGCCTGGGTAACCCGAAGGTGCTGATCGCGGGCGTGGATCGATTGGACTACACCAAAGGCATCCAGCACCGACTGGAGGCCATAGAGTTCCTACTGGATTCTGGGTGTTTGGCGCCGGAGGATATAGCGATGGTGCAGGTCGCCACCCCGTCTCGCGAGCGACTAGACGATTATCAGCGCACTCGCCAGCAGGTCGAGGCCATTGTCTCCCGCATCAATGGCAACCACGGCAGCCTGGGGCGTTCCCTGATCCACTACATGCACTCCGGTTTGCCCTTCGAACAGATCGTCGCACTGTACTCCGCCGCGGATGTCATGCTCATTACTCCGCTAAAGGATGGCATGAATCTGGTGGCCAAGGAATACGTAGCCTGCCACTCGGATGGTTCGGGGGCGCTGGTGCTCTCGGAGTTCGCAGGCGCGGCCACGCAGTTGGTGCAGGCCTACCTGTGTAATCCGCATGACCTTCAGTCCATCGCAGACGCACTACAACGGGCCATCGAGGATGAGCCGAAGGATAAAATCCGCCGGATGCGCGAAATGTGGTCTCACTTACAGGAGCACGATGTCAACCGCTGGGCCGATGCATTCCTGCAGCAGCTGCGGGAGGCGGAGTGATGCGCAGGAGTCGCACCACCGCCCTCTTGGTTTTAGGGCTTAGCGCAACCGGACTGACCGGCCTTGCCGCCTGCTCCGATTCGGAGGCACCGCTGGGCAACTCCCAATGGCAGGTCTCGGCTATCTACGATACGGAGGCGCGTGGGGGCCTGCTGCCGGATGCCCAGCAAGGCCGCAGCTTCCTGGTTTTCGGTGAGGATTCGCTGACCGGTGCGAGCGGCTGCGTGCACCTTTCCGGTCACGTGGAGTGGAAGGAAGGTGGCATGCGGATTAGCGAGTTCTCCTCTTCCCCCATCGACGGAGCCCAGTGTCTCCCCGGCGATGAGGATACGGCCGACCGTCTGAAGGCAGTCCTCAACGACCAGGATCTCACCTACACCCGCCCCTCCGAGAACTCCCTGAAACTCAAGCAGCCCGCCCCAGAGGACAAGCAGGATTGGGAGTCTATTCCTGCGGTCGAGTTCCTCAGCGGCCCGAAGGACGGCTAGTGCCATGGATGGATCGTTTCTACCTTTACTTTCTGACGCCGACATCTCCGAGCTCGCCGCCACCCCAGACCTACTGGTAGCGATGGATTTCGACGGCACCCTGGCTCACTTCTCGGACGAGCCCGAGGGAGTGCACGCTGTCCCCGGCGCGATGGAGGCACTAGTGGGGCTGGCACAGCTTCCGCATACCGAGGCAATGGTGATTTCTGGGCGCAATCTGGAGTTGCTGACGGCCGCAACGATGCTGCCAGTGGAAGGTCCGGTACACCTTGTGGGCAGCCATGGCGCGGAGCCTGCCGACGGCGGGGCTGCGCCTTTGAGCGCGGAGCAGGCGACTTGGCTGGGAGAGCTGCGTGACCATGCAGAAGTGATCGCCACTGAGCATGAAGGAGCCTGGGTGGAGGTCAAGCCTCTGGCAGTTGGCTTACATACCCGACTGGTGCCGGATAAGGAGCTGGCCGGGTGGCTCAACCAACGGCTGGCGGACTTCGCGGCCACCAGCGATCTTTCCCAGGTGACGTGGGGTAAAGACATTCTGGAAGTCGCGGTAGACAAGACCACCAAGGGCTCGTATATCGAGGGCTTCCGCGGCGCCTACGCGGCCCGGAATGGCCGCAACCTGCGGGTGCTTTTTGCCGGAGATGATACGACGGACGAGACCGTGCTTTCCACGTTGTACTACTCTCCCGCCACCGCTCAGCCCTCAGCACAGTCCGCCCCGCCTGCGGATGTGGGCATTCGCGTCGGCGGCGGTGAAACCTACGCTACTCGCCGCCTGGACACCCCGGAGGACGTCCGGGATTTCCTCGAGGAACTATTGCGGCGGCGCCACGGACGTTCCGAGGATTAGCTCTGTTTCCAGCAGCACGGTCGGCGTTTCCACCCTGCGGCTGGGCTTGGCCGATGTGTCGTTCAGCCTCTTTTCGATGAGTCCGGCAAGCATATTTCCGCTCTCCAATCCCTTATCTTTACTGGGTTGGCGGACGGTGGTGATGTGGGCGTCAATAGCTTCAGGAATACCGTCAAACCCCGTCACGGAAAGCTGGCTGGGTACGTCGATGCGCTGCTTTTCTGCGTAGCGCAGCACTCCGAGGGCTTGTGAGTCCGTGGTGCACGCCACCGCAGTGAGCTCCGGGTTGGCTGCGAGCAGCTCCTCGGCAGCTTCGTAGGCAGTCTGAGGGTTGTTGATATGCCGCTCGACGATAGGTGGCTCGGAGATCCCCGCCTCGCGGAGCACGTCCAGAATGCCAAGCAGGCGAGAGCGCTGCACATGCATGTGCGCCCCCTCAATGCGTTCTGTGGGAACCGGCCCGTTGTTTGGCACGCGATCCAAACGGATACATAGCACGCCGATGCGGGTATGCCCGGCCTCCACAAGAGCGCGAATGGCGGGCTTGATGGCCTCGCGGTCGTCAATTCCCACGAAGGGGTCTCCCGCGCCGGCGGGCTGGTCACACACCACGGTCGGTAGTCCACGGTTTCGTACGGCGGCCAGATAAGGGTCGTCATCAGCCACGGAGTAGACAATGAAGCCATCCACGCTGGCCTGGTTTACCAGCTGTGCAGGCCGATCAGCGCTGGGGTTATCGTCCACACCCGCGGGGATCAACAACATGGAGGCATCCATTGCTCCGCAGCTCACCGATACACCGGAGACGAACTCTAGCGATGCCTGATCTTCGAAGGCATAGGGAAGTTCCTCGGTCAGCAGCACTCCGATCGCACCTGCGCGTCGCGTGCGTAACGAGCGCGCCATCGGGTCTGGCCCCGGGTAGCCAACCTTCGCCGCCACGTGCAGAATCTTGTCGCGGAGCTCGGGAGAGAGCTGATCCGGGCGGTTGTAGGCATTCGAGACGGTGGTGCGCGAAACGCCCAGTTCTGCCGCGATGGAGGCCAGGGTGCCGCGCCGTACTGCTCTGCTCATTCTTCTAAGGGTAGTCCCCGGGCCTTCTTGTTCGGGGGTTGACGCCCACTTCCCCGTGCCCGCTTTGGTGCCCTGTAAACAACCCATCTTTATGTTGACGAGCGTTTTCATCCCCATTAATCTCGGGAGAATGAAGAAAATGGTTGCCAATTTCGGAGCAGTGTTAAGTATCGCAACGTTGGCTTTGGGCGTAACTGCCTGTGCCGGCGGGTCCGAAGATTCCGCAGCTGATGGGGACAAAATCAAGCTGGTCGCCTCCACCTCTATCTGGGGCAGCATCGCGGAGGACATCACCGAAGGGCGCGATGACGTTGAGGTAACCACCATCCTCAGCAGCAAGGATGATGATCCACACGAGTACGAAGCGACTGCCCGCGACATCGCCAAGGTGAAAGACGCGGACATCGTTGTTGCCAATGGTGCAGGCTACGACAACTGGCTAACCGACAACGTGGAGGAAGACACTCCCCTTGTGACTGCACAGCCGCTGGCTGCAGCGCATCACCACCACGGTGAAGACCACGGTGCAGATGAGCACGCCCACGAGCATGAGGGTCACGAGCACGGCGAAGACGCTCATGACGAGCACGAAGGGCATGAGCACGGCGATGAGCACGCCCACGAGCACAGCCACGATGAGACCAACCCGCATGTCTGGTTCGACCTGGATGTGGTCTCCGAGTTCGAGAAGAAGCTCTCCACCGAACTGCACAAGTTGAACTCCGACATTCCGGAGTCCGACGAGGACATCACCAAGAAGACCGACGAGCTGAAGGCCCGTGTGGAGAAGCTCAGCGGAAAGAACGTGATCCTCACCGAGTCTGTGGCTGCCGAGCTAATTGATGATTCCGATCTGAAGGACGTCACCCCAGAAGGTTTCACCCACGCCGTGAACAGTGAGTCCGAGCCTTCTGCAGCTGATCTGGCCGCTACGCGCCAGCTCATCACTGACAAGAAGGCCGACATCCTCATCACTAACGAGCAGTCGGAGACCTCGGCCGCCTCGCAACTGACCGAGGCCGCCAAGGAGGCAGGCATCAAGGTCGTAAATGTCAACGAAACTCCCGATGAGGGTCAGGACTACTTTGAGTACGCAGACTCCCTCATCAAGCAGCTGGAGGACGCAACCAAGTAATGGTTCTTGCTCTCCGCAACGCGGCAGTTGAACCCCTCTGGCATGACCTCGACCTCGAGGTTGCGCCGGGGGAGTTTTTGGCTATTTTGGGGCCGAACGGGGTGGGAAAATCCACTCTCCTGAACGCTGCCCTCGGCACCCGCAAACTCAGTCGAGGCAGTCTTAAAGTAACGGACAAGCTGGGCTATATCCCCCAACAAAGGATGTTTGACCCATCCATTCCGCTACGCGCGCGGGATCTCGTTGGGTTGGCTCTTGCAGCGGGCGTCATAAAAAATAGGCGTCCGAAGAAGGCCCAAATAGACGCGGCGCTAGAAGAGGTAGGCGCGACTGGCCTGGCCAAGCGCCGCGTAGGTGAACTTTCCGGTGGCCAGCAACAACTGATTCGCCAGGCGCAGGCGATGGCTCAGGATCCGGAGCTATTACTGTGCGATGAACCGCTGCTCTCGCTGGATCTGCGGGCGCAAAAACAGACCGTGGAGCTGCTCGACCGCAGGCGGCGCGAGCACAACACTGCGATCGTTTTCGTAACCCACGGCATCAACCCGATCCTTAATGTGACCGATCGCGTGCTTTACCTCGCCCCGCATGGGCACACCATCGGCACGGTAAAGGAAGTAATGAACAGCGAGACGCTCTCCCGGCTGTACCGAACCGATGTGCAGGTGTTGAATGTGGACGGAAAGCTGGTGGTCGTATGAGTAACCAATTCCAGACCGGCGACTGGTGGGATGACACCCTCGCGTTGCTCTCGGTGGACTTCGTTCAACATGCGCTATTGGCAGCGCTGCTTCTGGGTATCGTCTCCGGCGCGATTGCACCGCTGATCGTGATGCGGAAAATGAGCTTCGCCGCACACTCCACCGGTGAGCTGGCGCTGATGGGTGCGGCAGCCGCGCTGCTTTTTGGTTTCAGCGTGAGCTGGGGTGCACTGATCGGCGCAGTATTGGCCGCTGTGGCGCTGACGGCACTGGGACAAAAGGAACAAGACGCCATCGTGGCGGTGGTCTTAAGCTTCGGCATGGGTCTTTCCGTGCTGTTTATTTATCTTTACCCCGGTAGGTCGTCTTCGGCGTTTAGCCTGTTGACAGGGCAGATCGTGGGCGTGAGCTCGGCTTCGCTAAACATCCTGGCGGTGCTGACTGTTCTAGTGGTAGTGACGATGGCGCTACTCTGGCGGCCGCTTTTGTTCGCCACGGTGGATCCGGTGCTGGCCGCTGCCTCTGGTGTAAAGGTGCGCCTGCTGGCGCTGGTATTTGCCGCATTAATCGGCGTGGTGGCCAGCCAGGGAGTGCAGATTGTCGGCGCGCTTCTGCTGATTGCGTTGCTGATTACCCCGGGTGCGGCGGCGGTGAAGGTGACCAGCAATCCGGTGCTGGCCGTGGTGCTGTCGGGTACGTTCTCCGTTGTCGCGGCGGTCGGAGGGCTGGTGGCATCGCTGGCGCCGGGGCTACCGGTTTCCGTGTTCGTAACCACCTTGAGCTTTGTGATTTACCTAGTATGCCGTGTTATTGCGTGGATGCGTTCCCGGCACGTACAGGCGGATGCAGTGCGAGCTCAGGAGTATTCGACTGCCGGCGAGTCAGTATCGAAACAGACCAGCAACGAAACCGCGGGCCACATACACCACACCTAACTCGCGCGCCCCTCACCCCACTAATAGCGCTAAAAATATATTCATCTCCCCCGTAAGAGGGACGCCGCTCGAGTAGCTCGTTAGAGTAGCACTTGTGATTAACGAGACGGCATCTAACTCACAACCCACCAACCCCTGGATCATCCGCACAACCACCGGCCTAATCAAAGGCCACGCGGAGAACGGCGTCACCGCCTTCCGTGGCATCCCTTACGCCGAAAAGCCTATCGGCGAACGCCGCTTCCGCCGCGCCGAGCCCATTACCCCATGGGAGGGCGTGTTTAACGCCGCAACTTCCGGAGACGCCTGCTCCCAATACCGCCCGGCGCGCAAGTCCGCAGGTAACTGGGAGGGCACCGAGGACTGCCTATGGCTCAATGTGGTGGTTCCGCGTCCCGCAAACTCCCCCACGCCTGCCATTGATCCGGAGGCCAACCGCCCGGTGGTGGTCTACTTCCATGGCGGATCGAATATTCACGGCTCGGCGAACAAGCCTCTGCTTTCCGGTGAGTATTTTGCCCAGGCCATCGATTGTGTGTACGTGGCCGTGAACTACCGCGTGGGCATCTTCGGCCAATTGGCGCTGGGCGAAGGCACGCACACGCCGGACACCATGGATAGCAACGCAGGCCACTCCGACCTGCTGACAGCACTGCGCTGGATCCACGACAATGCCCGCGCCTTCGGTGGTGATCCGGACCGTGTGACCATCATGGGTGAATCCAGTGGTGGATCCATGGTCACTGCCCTATTAGCCACCCCATCTGCCAAGGGCCTGTTCAGCGCGGCTATCGCGCAATCCCCCGCCCCGATGATCGTCCACACACGCGCTAATGCGAAATACTGGACGGATTTCGCAGCCCGCTGGCTGCACCGGATGCGGGCAGAGGAATCTATGCCACTGGATCAGCGCACCCCGGTTCGTCAGGGCCCGCCGGAGCTCAGCGATGAGGAACTGCAGGCCGCCACCGAAGATCTGCTAACCGCCGAGCACGCAATTTTGGGGCGCCTCTCGGATGAGATCGTTCGCTTCCACGCAGACAATCCCATTTCCAAGGCCGGCCCATTTGCGCCGGTGATCGACGGCGACCTACTACCGGAGCACCCGCTAACCCCCGGCGCGATGATGGACGTGCCCCTGCTGATCGGTTCTAACCGCAACGAGTACGACATGATGCACCTGGAGCCGAAGCGTAACTCTATGCAGTACACGCGCACCCGCACCTTCGCACACGCGATTTCTGGCTCTGCGGCGCACGCCACCAACATTCTGGAGCAGCACTACGGCGGCCCGAAGTCCCGCAAGCTGAAAGGCCGCTTCTTCGGCGATGCGTTGTTCACCGGCCCTTCCTGGTTCCTGGCCCAGAATCACCCGAGCGACCGCGCGTGGGTCTACCGCCTGGACACCACAACCCCGTTCCTGCGATACACCGGCATGGGCGCGATGCACGCCCTAGATCTACCGATTCTTTTCCAACGCTATGACCAGGACAAGGGGCGCATAGCTGTGCTGTTCGGCGGTCGCGACGAGTTACGTGCCACAACCGTCGCCATGCAGTCGCGTTGGAGGCAGTTCGTGCACTCGCACGACCCAGGTTTTGATCCCTATTCTTTGGGCTTCGCCACCCAGGTTTTTGACGCCCACTTCCCCACCGGCGAGCAAACCATCTACGACCCGCAGCCTGACTTGCGGGAAGCGTGGGCGCAGGTCCAGTGGGATAAGCAGGAGGAAATGCTCGGCTAGAGCTGAGGTTGGGCGCTGCTGGAGCCGAGGGGGCGTCACTTAGCAGCGCGACGCTGGCGAGCGAACTCGCTGAGCACCACACCCGCGGCGACCGACGCATTGAGCGACTCAACCCACTTAGCCATGGGGATCGACATGATCGTGTCACACGTTTCGGAAACCAGGCGGGAAAGGCCCTTACCCTCGGAGCCGACGACGATGACGGTCGGGGTGGTGCCATCGTAAGTGTCTAGCGTGTGGTCACCGCCAGCATCCAGCCCCACGACCTGGTAGCCGGCCTGTTGGAACTGCTTCAGGGCTCGCACCATGTTGGTGGCCTTAGCCACTGGCAGGCGAGCAGCCGTGCCCGCGGAGGTGCGCCAGGCAACGGCGGTAACAGAGGCGCTTCGGCGTTCTGGGATGATCACACCGTGGCCACCAAATGCCGCTACAGAGCGGATGACCGCACCGAGGTTGCGCGGGTCGGTGATGTTATCAAGAGCCACGACCAGGCCGGGCTGGGGTGCATTGGCTGCCCGCTCAATCAGGTCTTCCACCTGCGTGTATTGGAAGGGTGGGATCTGCAGGCCGATGCCCTGGTGCATCCCGTTGCCCGTCATGCGATCCAGCTCAGCTCGCGAGGTCTCCAGCACGGAGATACCCCGGTCAGCGCAGGTATGCACGGCCTCGGCCAGGCGCTCATCGTTCTTGGTACCCTCCGCGACGTACAGCGCGGTGGCGGGAACCTTGGCGTGAAGGCACTCAATCACCGGGTTACGGCCAACGACCAGCTCCACTTGGTTCTCTTCCTTGGCGAAGCGGTCATGCGCGCCGGAGGCTCGGCGTTTAGCAGCCTGCTTGCGCTTGTAGGCGGCGTGGTAGACGCGATCCTCCGCCTTCGGCGTGGCCCCCTTGCCCCGCAGGCTGCGGCGCCCCTGGCCGCCGGAGCCCTTGGTTGCGCCCTTCTTGTTCTTCTTGCGCACGCCTCCGCTGCGCTGGGTGTTGCCCGCCACTGTGATTGCCCCTCTTACCTGGTCGACTACGTGCGTTTGTGTATGTTACTTCCCGGCACGCAAAACTGGAACCAGGCTCACGAGAACGTGGACAGCAAAGCACCCCACCTGCTGTGAATTTGTTGCTTCCATTACCAATCTTGCCGGCAGCAGCTGAAACGAGCAATAGTTCTTCGCAGATGGGGTGGTACGATGCTTTCCTTCTAGGCAGTGATGCCGAAGTTCTTCAAAACTCCTCGCCAATCCACGGGCCCGAAGGCCAGTGCCCCTACCCCAATCACTGCCACAATGGCGGCGATCACACCGGCCGCGATGCCAAGGGACGAGTTTTTGGAACTGCCGCTAGAAGAACCGGAGAATCCGCTTGCACTTCCCTGCAGTTCCTGCGGGGTTACATCTTCTATCTGCTTGCCATCGTCATAGTCCAGCAGCAGGTCAACGTCCGCGCCCTCCAGCTGCTCGCCCTCGTTGTAGCGGAGTAGAGATCTCTGCAATCCGATACCGGCCGTTGTGGGACGGTTCTGGGCAACGAGATCCTTACCCGGATCAATCGGGGCTTCCAGGGTGAAGGTCACGATTACTTCATCGTCGCCGCGCTTGTCTAGCTGTGTAGGATCGTTCGCCGTGTTACCGGAAAGGGAGTAGTCCCCAATAAGCGATACCGCCTGACCTGTGACATTCAACTTCAAGTCGAAGTAAGAGACATCCAAAGCTGGCCCGCCGTTCTTACCAAGACCTTTGTATGCGGTCACATGTGCGCTGCCGTCCAGGGCAATCGTGCCATTCCCCTGCGGGTCCAGCTTTGTTTCTTGGGTATTTACTGGGAACACAAACTGGTTTCCCTTAAACTCCGCGCCTCCATCGCCGATGACGGTTCCCCTGGCGATCGGCCCCTGCACATGCTTAAGGAAAGAGGTTTTGATCGGCCAGGCAAAAGCACCGGCTCCTAACACTGGGGCGGACACTTCCTCTGCCTGTGCTACAGGAACCGCCATGCCGCTTAACGCGACGGAACTGACCAGGGCGCTGGCAACGAAGTGGCGGGAATTGGACTTGGACAAGAATGGTGTATTCACGCGCAGACTCCGTAAAGATCTGTGAACAGGGAAAAATTCATACCAAAAGCATCGATGGCTTCCTCAATCAATTCGGAACGCTGCTGTGCTGTGAGTGGCAGGCTATCGAGGCGCTGACGGTAGCTGGTTCGGTACGGAGGGATCTTGCCAATAGCGGAGAAGTCATAGAACTTCAATGCCTCAGGAGCGACATTGTAGAGGTCTGCTACACGTACAGCGATGACCTGACCGCCGGAAATATCCCCGAGGTAGCGGACATAGTGATGAGCGATCACTCGTACAACGTCTTGTTCTCCGAAAGAGTCGAGGCGATCTACATACCGCCGGGTGGCGGGCAGTAGTTCAAGTTGTTCGCGCCAATCGGAGCCGAGGTAATACGTCAGATCGTGTTCCAACGCAGCGCAACGTTGCAGGCGCGGATCGGCAATAACCGACCCGATGGGAGTGCCGGAGACTCTTTCTACAGCGTTCTCTAGAGCGCTGTAGACAAACCAGAGTTGTCCCGAAAGCGCATACACTGCTTGAGCGTCAAGCTCGCCTTTGAAAAGGGTGCTCATGAACTCGGATCCTTCTGCGCGCCCGTGCGCCTCCGCAGTGGCATTGCGCAGTGCCTGAGAGATCGGCTCGGCTGTGTTAAAGCTTGTGTTTGAAAGTGTGGAGGTCGAAGCCATCACGTTATTCCTTTCGAAAGAGTTTCAAGATCCGCGTGGAATCTGGAATTTGTCGCTGAACGAGAAAAGGGAACTCGTTATTAGCGCAAGTTGTGGTGGCGTAGGAATTCATCAATCTTCTTGTGAATGCCATCGAGAGCGCCAGACACGTTGATCGCGTGGCCAATGATCGCCAGCATGCCTAGGATTCCGACCGTGCCAAGAATGTAGTTCCACACCTTTCCGAACTTGCCCAGCGAACCTTGGCCTTGCCCCTGGTCATCCGGGTTGTCTGGGTTGCTCGGGTTGTCTGGGTTGTCCGGGTTGTTGGAGTTGTCCGGGTTGTCTGGGTTGCTCGGGTTGTCCGGGCCAGAACCACCTTCATCATCCGGATTCGGCTCCCCTGGCGTTGCACATTTCTTCTCGGTGGTCAGAGAAACATTGATGTCATCCAGCTCTGGCTTGTAGTCCGCCGAGTAAATGCCCATGAATAGGACGTCTACACCCTCCACAATGTTCTTGTCCCCATCCGTTCCTGGCTTAGGAACGTAGGTCATGCTGCTTGCATCAAGCGTGACAGTGTCCCCGTCAACCTTCCAGTTTCCGTGCCCCTTCGAGAACACGTCCCTGCCGGAAACCTTGTTCTCTTCGATACGGTCCTCAGGCGTATACTCAGTCATGTGCTTGCCAGGCACGTAGTATCCCTCATAGCTAGCGCCGCCCTGAATACTAGCCCCCTCGGCCGTGATGTAAGGGGACTTGAAGTTCGAGTACAAAGCACCATGATGGCCTTCAAAAACGACATCGGACGGCTTGGTGCCGATCTCTGCCTTGGTTACGTTGCCCTCGGAATCGACCTCAATGCTAGATACACTTGGGTCTACCTGGAATTGGAATTGGAAGTCCTTGGATTTCTTGTTGGCAGGATCAGATTCCTTAACCTCACCCTTCGTTTCCCAGCTTCCCTGAGCGATTCTCCCCAGGATGTAGCTGCGGAAGCTCTCCTTCAATCCCCAGTTGAAGGTACCGCCAGTGATAACAGTTTTGCATTCAGGTTTAGCCTGAGATGCGCCCTCCTGTGCCGATGCAACGGGTACGGAAAGTGCAGCAGTGCCCAGGGCGAAGGACATCACAGTGCCAAGCATGGCATTTCGAGTTGACTTAATAGACATGAGAATTACTCCTGATGAATGGATCCTAGGGACTTAGCCCTAGTGAATGGGAGGGTGGATTGATATGCGGAAAGCAGTTGAGCTACTGCAGCAGGCGGATCCCTTCGCCGCGGACGGACAGAGATGTCATTATCCGCACTGCGGACAACTTCGATGGGCCAGTCATAAACGCTGGAGAGGATCTCGTCGGTATAGACCGAATCAACCGATCCATCGGCGGCAATTCGCCCATTGGATAGACAGACGATGTGATCGCAATACGCCGCAGCTGCATCGAGGTCATGCAACACAATCACCACCGCAGTTCCAACTCTGTGAGCGATCTGCTGCATCAAGCTCAAGACTTGTTCCTGATGACGGATATCCATCGCCGCGGTCGGCTCGTCTAACAACACCACCGGTGTTTGCTGGGCCAATACCCGGGACAATGCAACCCGAGCACGTTCGCCACCGGAAAGAGTGACGATGTCACGAACTGCCAACGTAGTGGAACCGGTGGCGTCCAGAGCAGCGTCAACAATGAGCTCATCCACACTGCTATCGACTGTCCCTCGCCACGGTCGCCGTCCCATCGCCACAACATCTCGAACAAGAAACTCAAACGCGACTTGGACATCCTGAAGCAACACCGCACGGCGCCGCGCCATCGTCCTTGCATCAGCCCGAGAGGGGTCTAATCCGGCGACGGAAACCACACCCTGAGTAGGTTTAATATCCCCAGACAGCGCGGCAAGCAGCGTCGACTTACCAGCACCATTCGGCCCAATGAGCCCTGTGACCTCGCCGGCACGAGCGACAAAACTAATATCACTGAGCAACCGCTTGGCGCCAACGTCGACGGTAAGGCCAGATACCTCAATGGCCCTATCGCCGATAGCCATACTGTTTGTAGTCGCATCGCTACCGTGAGCACTCATGCATGAATCCCCTTTCGCATCATTCGGCGCAGCAGAACGAAGAAAGTCGGGCCGCCGACAAGGGCAGTGAAGATGCCAATAGGCAAATCTGCGAATTCAATCAATGTGCGGGCAGCCACATCGGCCAGACCAATCAAGACCGCCCCGCCAAGCGCAGAAGCAGGGATGAGGAGATAATTCTCCGGCCCCATGACCGTTCGCAACAGGTGCGGGATAATCAGCCCTACGAAGCCGATGAGCCCAGCAAAGGCAACTGCGCCTGCAGTGAGTACGGTCGCAGCGATGATCGCAATCACTCGCAATTGACTTACATTGATCCCTGTGTGACCAGCGGCTTTCTCACCCAAAGCAAGTACGTCTAGTGCCCCACCCATCCGTAGGGCTACGGCAATTCCAACCATCGTGATCGGCAAAACCACCCAAACGTGCTTCCACTGGGCACCATTTAGGGATCCCATCTGCCAAAAGATGATCTCTTCCCGACTGGCGGTCGGAGCCAAATAGACCATGAAGGAGATAATTGCTCCACACACGGCATTAACCGCGATACCTGTGAGAACCAGATTGATAACCACAACTCGGCCTTGGCTTCGAGCTAGCTGGTAAATCAGGCCAGCGGCAACCAATGCGGAAAGAAAGGCGAAGAATGGAACGGTGAACGTGCCGAAGAAAGCAAGGTTAAAGACGATTGCCAACGCCGCACCAACCCCGGCGCCCGAGGTCACGCCGATAATCGATGGCTCGGCCAGTGGGTTGGCAAACACCGCCTGCATCAATGTTCCAGCCACACCCAAGCATGCGCCGACTAGGAACCCCAGCAGGATGCGCGGCAAGCGAATATCCCACACTACGCTGGAGGCCAGACCTGAATGATGGTCTTTCCCCAGCAAGATTGAACCTAAATCCTGCAGTGGCACGTAGTACTGTCCAAGCACGATCGATAGCACCGCAGCAACAAGCATTAGCACCACAAGTGCACCGAAAATCCCTACCCGTCGGCGCGTTCGCGCCCGGAGAAACTCGTTCGTGTTAACCGTGTGGGTCATATAACGCCTTCGCTGTCCGCAAAAGTGTTTGCCCAGTCATAGGACCGAACGCCAGCGATTGACCATCTGGAATCGTGATTACGCGCCGCTTCTGCCCTGCTGTGGTTTGGGCTATGCCGGGGCGTTTGAGCAGACCTTCGATCCCTCCGGTGGATTCCAACCCGCCGGTCATCATGATGAACGCATCTGGGTTTAACCTAGCTAGCGACTCCGCATTGGCTGGTTCGATGTAGGAAAGGTTGTTCTCCGTCCCCACGTCAACCGCACCAACGCCCTCGATCAGGTCTTTGGCTCCGGTCCCTTCGCCCATAATAAAGAACACTCCACCATTTCCACGAGCATAAAGGAATGCCACCCGCATCGGTGTAGAGGGCACCATCTTCTTGATGGTCTCTTTATCCAGATCTATTTCCTCGACTGTGCGATCTGCAAGCTTTTCCGCATCCTCCGGGAGCCCCACGACAGCACCGAGCGTGGTGATGTCCTCGGCCACCGAATCGATCGTGCGGGTCGGTTCCATGACCACGGTGGTCACGCCCGCCTGACGAATCTGATCGATAGCGTCCCGTGGACCGATGGAGTGGTCCACGATGACGATATCCGGCTCCAACGACAACACGGCTTCCACGTTGATGTTGTGCCCACCCTGAGTGACCACTGGCCTGTCGGCCAAGATGTTTTCAGTAGAAGAGACCGTGCGGCCTACAATCCGGTCGGCAAGCCCCAGGCCAGTAAGGGTTTTAGTGTAAGTGCCATACAGGTCTAGAGCCAGAATCCGATCTAGCCTATTAACCTTGACATCGTGGCCGTCTGCGTCGGTCAGCTCCACCGGCAGCTTCGGGGATGGATTCTTGGTCACAGGCTCCACATCCGTGAAGTCCTTGACCTCCGAAACTCCCTCAAAGCTACGGGGGTCCTGCAGATCAGCAGCATTCTTGATGTCGTTTCGCAGAGCAGCATCAGCTTCGGATTCATAGGCGCCCTTAACGCCACACGCAGCGAGGCTGGCCGTGCAGATAAACAACACACAGGTGCGGAACGCTAACCGCACAGTTCGATTAGGAACAATGGACATTAAAACGTGCTTTCTAACTGAACAGTGTTTTGCCACCTAGTAGGCGGATTAAGACGGATTACTTACAACCAGTCGACCGATGCTTCCACCTGCGACGATGACTCCTACGATCAATCCGAGAAGGTAAGAAGTCGGATTCTCATCCTGGCCCTCAGCCGCAACAGGCTTAACCTTGAATTTGCTCGATCCGTTTTCGTACCCAGCCGATGAAGAATCGCCGTCGACGCCATTGCCGAAACCGTCCTTATTGCCGGCGAGCTTCGCGGCGGCAGCATTGTGCGCGGCAGAAGAACCACCGCCCGATCCACCCGCATTCGATCCAGATGCTGAAGTACCGCCCACTGCGTCGCAGTCACCCTGGCCACCTAGCTGGGCGCTGAAAGATATCGGCGCTAGCTGGGTTCCCGGATCGTAGAATTCAGCGAAAGCTACGGAACCATCCTGGGTCAGCGATACACTAGCCTCTCCGCTTACTGAGTTTTCCGAGACATCAAGGGAACTAAAGCTCAGGTCTCCCAGCACTGTGCGCCCGAAGTCTCGTTTCTCGCCTTCCATGTTTGAAGAACGAACATCGGCAACAAGCCTTCCTGTTCCGCCGTTGAACTGGATCTCCGGATTAGCAATGTTCAGGTCGAGAATTCCGTTGTGACCGGTGAATTGCATCGCGCCACCATAGGAAATCGTTCCCTGCTGCGAAGATGTATCGACGTTGCCACCGTTGCCGGTGAACTGATACTTGCCACCGCTGTATCCGACCCCGCTCAAATCCCACTTGCCCTTAGCGATAGAGCCGGTGATGTACGACTGGAAGGATTCTTTCAGAGCCCACGATGCCTTGGCGCTTTCGACTGCCTTGACCGACGCGCAGTGCAGATCTCCACCGCCACCAGCTGCTCCGCCTGCTGCGACACCGCCACGGGTTGTTCCGCCTCCGCTGGAGGCCGACCCGCCGCCTGTTCCGCCGTTTCGCGCACCACTGTTTCCGGATCCAAGCGATGCTCCACCAGAGGCCGATCCGCCACCAGAACCGGAGTTGGAGTTGGAGCTCGTTCCGGAGGTGGAGCTAGTTCCGGAGTCGCTTCCGCTAGAAGATCCGTTCTTACCGCGCCCGCGATTGACGAAAGATTCATACTCGTCCAAGAAGGCTTGGGAGTTACCCATGAAAGTGGTCAGGGCGTTCATCGTGTCGTTCGTCTCAGACAGAATTCCCATAGCTTCCTTGTTAAAGCCGGTGAAGTTGCCATCGATCGTGGTCAGCGTGCGCTTTTCGCCCGATCCCGAGCCACTGCCCGAATCTGATCCACAGCTGCCGTCCAAAGCAACTGAGCCACTGGTTGGATCCATCGAGGTTCCCGCCTTGTAAGCGAGAAACAGCCGACTGCCACCTTGAGTAAGCGTCGTAGAACCAGAAAGGTTTACGCTCCCTGAGCCGGGGTTCACCGGGGTAGACAGGTTCACCTTGGCGATGACTTCATCGTCACCAGTGATTTTGGCTCCCCGTTTGCTCTTATCGACCATGTCCGACTCATAGGAGACATAGTCCACCAGGATCTCGGCGGTTTTTCCTTTTGCGCGCACCTTCCAATCGGAGAGCGTCATATCTAGCAGGTCATCGCCGCCATAGTTGTGACCGTTGAAACGGAGAACTCCGTTTAGCGGAACGGTCACCGTATCGCCGTTTACCTGGGGCTTTTGGGGACTGAACTGGAAGGTGCCATTCGGGCCGGTCTTATCGCCGGTAAAGCCGATACCGTCGCCACCCCATCCGCCTTTAGCGACAGGGCCTTGGATATAGGCACGGTAGCTCTGCTTGATACCCCAATTAAATCCACAGGTTCCCGCCGCTGAGGCAACGGGAGTAGCGACCGTGGTAAATGCTACGGGAGCGAAGGCAAGTACGGAGGTGGCGGCCACGGCCGTGGATGTACGACCGAACGACCGTCGCACCGAGCCTCGACGTGATCCAAACAGTGAAAGGTGCATGCTGATCCTACTCAGAACTGAAACATCAAAAGACTTACGCAGCCTTACCTTCTACCCAGGATTTACCACTAACGTAGGATAGTGTTACCTTAATTAGGTAAGGCTCAACTTAACTGAAAGTATCATGACGTCAGCCTAAGAGACAGAAGCATCTTGTGTTTAGCTTCGTCTCCCACCCCCACCTCTCACCCCCGAGAAAGGACACGAAGGATGACCGCATACACCCCGGCCCCTCTGGCCAACCTCTACCCTGAAGTAGACCCCCACCAGGCAATTCCGCTTTCCGCGACCGAACGCTTTGCCCTAACCGTATCGATCGGCGTGATGGCATACGGCGCAGTAGTCGGCGACTTCATTATCGCCGGAGTCGGGCTGGCACTAGTCGCCATCGCATGCGTCGTATGTTCTCAGAAAACGCAGCGCCGAATCCGCTCCCAAGCCCGCGGCCGCTTCCCCAGCGAGGACTGGGTCGAATACAGAACCGCAAACAGGTTGAATCTGAACCTCTTCCTCCCCCTATGTATCGGCTCCATCGGCGCCCTGATCGTGGCCGGTTTTTGGTACATCCCGCCGGAGCACGCAACACTGGGCGGCATCATCATTGCCATCGTTTCTGCCGCCACCATTTGGTTCTTGCCAGGCCTGAACCCCATGTGGTCGAAAGACGAAGAATACTTCGTACCCGAAGAAATATATGACGACGAGGTCAAGCTTCCAGGATCAGAGTTACAGCCCGACGAGTACGTCTATGGGACTACCCCTTCAACGACCACTTCGCGCCATCGGCTGTATCCGTAACCTCAATGCCGGCCTCGGCCAGGCGATCGCGCACCTCGTCGGCGGTGGCCCAGTCCTTGGCCGCACGAGCCTCGGCTCGGCGCTCCAGCTCGGCCTTGACCAGCACATCCAGGGCTCCCATCGCCACATCGGAGCCACCGGCGGCGGCCTTGGTGGATTCCAGCCACGTCTCGCTCAGCGGATCCACGCCCAGCACGGCAGCCATCGCACGAACCTGTCCAGCGATCTGCTTGACCTGCTGCTTTACCTCGTCCGTGGGCTTAGCCTCCAGTAGCTTGTTGCCCTCGCGAACAATATCGTGGATCACGGCCAGCGACTGCGGTACGGCCAGGTCGTCGTCCATCTTCTCCGCGAACTGCGCCGGCACTTCCCCGACCGGCAGCGCCTGCGGATCCACCGCAGTCTCGCCGGTGACGTACTCGATGGCGCGCATCAGGAACTTCTCGATGCGACGGTAACCCGCAGCGGCCTCACCCAGCGCAGCCTCGGAGTACTCCAGCATCGAGCGGTAGTGCGCGCTGCCCAGGTAGTAGCGCAGCTCAACCGGTCGCACCAGCTTCAGCACATTCGGGATAGAAAGCACGTTGCCCAGGGACTTCGACATCTTCTCACCGGACATCGTCACCCAGCCGTTGTGCATCCAATAGCGCGCAAACCCATCCCCCGCTGCCGTCGCTTGCGCAGCCTCGTTCTCGTGGTGCGGGAACTGCAAGTCCAAGCCCCCGCAGTGAATGTCGAACTCACTGCCCAGGTAGGTCGTCGCCATCGCGGAGCACTCGATGTGCCAGCCCGGGCGGCCACGACCCCACGGGGTATCCCAGGCCGGCTCGCCCGGCTTGGCTGCCTTCCACATGGTGAAGTCGCGCGGATCGCGCTTACCGGTGCCCGCAGATTCACCCTGATCCATCTCGTCCAGCTTCTGGCCGGACAGGAAACCGTAGTTATCGATCGTCGCGGGTTGCGCGTACACGTTGCCGTCTGCGGCGTAGCCGTGGCCGCTGTCGATGATGCGCTGCATGTACTCGATCATCTGCGGTACGTGCCCTGTGGCGCGAGGCTCGATGGAAGGTGGGGTGACGCCCAACTGGTCATAAGCCCAGTTAAACGCGCGCTCGTGCGTGGCGGCCCACTCCCACCACGGGCGGTTGTTCTCCGCGGCCTTGGTCAAGATCTTGTCATCAATATCGGTGACGTTCCTTACGAAAGCGACGTCCAGCCCCTTGGCCTCTAGCCAGTTGCGCAGAATGTCAAAAGCAACTCCGCTACGCACATGTCCGATGTGCGGGATCGACTGCACGGTCGCTCCACACAGATAGATCGAGGCATGGCCTTCACGGATGGGCTCAAAGTCGCGGAGCTGGCGGGCGGCAGTGTCGTAGATTCGCAAAGTCACACCACACAGTATAGGCATGCGCATCCGGCCTCTTTCCCCTGCGTGTCAGTATCGTGGAAGGCATGCACACTCAAAGCACCACGAGATTCGCCACCATCCGCCTCAATGACCGGGGTGCATGGCGCCCAATCGCAGTCACCTCCTTCTCCGCCGATGGCGGCGAGGGCAAGCTCCTCGCCGAATTCCCCTACAAGGCGCAGATTAGCAGCACGGAGCTGGATTCCCTCCCCACCATTACTTTCACCGCCGACCAGCTGGGGCCAGTCGTGCCGAACCCCGGAAAAATCTTCTGTGTAGGCCTCAACTATCGGGAACACATCGCAGAGATGGGGCACCCGATTCCGGATCACCCCACCCTGTTCGTGAAGTACGCCTCCGCCCTGGCGGGCCCGTTCGACGAGGTCGTTGTTCCCCCGGAGCTCTCCGCGCAAGCGGACTACGAGGGCGAGCTCGCCGTCATTATGGGCGAAGCCGGCCAGATCGCGGGCTACGCCGTGATGAATGATTTCTCTCAGCGCGATTGGCAATACCGCACCCAGCAGTGGCTGCAGGGCAAGAACCTGGACCGCTCCAGCGGATTCGGCCCGTGGATGGTGCCGGCCGAGCACTTCGATCCGGTAGCGGAAGGAGCAATCTTGCGCACCTGGGTCAACGGCGAACTCCGCCAGGAGCACAGCGTTGCCGACCTAGTGTTTAAGCCACAGGATCTAGTGGATTACATCAGCAACTTCGCCTCGTTAGCGCCCGGTGACGTCATTGTGACGGGCACGCCAGAGGGCGTCGGCCATGGCATGACCCCACCGCAGTACTTGGCCGATGGCGACGAAGTGCGCATCGCGATCGATGGCATCGGGGAAATCTGCAACCGCATTAACTGCTGAGCTGATCCAACCACGGCTCGGCCTTCTTCATGGAGCTCCGCATAGCCGCGAAAAGTAGTAGGCATATGGGAAGTGCAATCACAATCACGTCGGTCCTGGGGGACCAAAACAATGGCAAGTACTTGCTAGGCAACACCGATATGAGCAGGCACTGCGCAGCGGTTAGCAGAAGCAGTCCATAGAAGCTCTTTCGCAGGTCTGCCACCAAGCATGCGCCGAAAATCACCGACAATGCAATAAGCGTGTACTGCAACATGCCTGGGTTGCCCAGGACCGCGACAACGCCGCATTCACCCAAGCAAATCCCAAGGAAAAGCCAGTCGCAGGCCACCCACGGCCGGCCAGTCAATTCTTCCAGCTGGGAGAGCCGATTATCCCAGAACATCACAGCAGAGCTAACGATGGCTATGGCGAACACGAAGTTAAACGGGATGACACCGGACGAACTCCACGAAGCCCAGGGAATGGGAATAGTGGTCGTGCCGAAAAGTACGGCACCCACGACACCGAATATCTGAAGCATCGCCGAGTAGGTCGCGGAGTGTCCGTGCCAATAGATCTGTGCTCGATGCTGGGCAGTCACTATCTCCCCCAGCACTCGGAGTTCGCCCGATCCAGGATGAACTTCAAGTCCACTCCCTCATTCGTGCCATGCACCCCGCGCCACTGTCCGGATGGAGTCAGTGTGGCTCGTTCCAGTTCCTTTTCCGTCAGATCGGGAAGAGCCTCCGCTACGGATACTGGATCCTGCGGAGTACTCCAACACGATGGTGCCCCCTTAAGCGCAGGTTCGTTGCTGAGGAGCTCAAACAGTAGCGCGTGCTTCACTTCCGATTGTTGCCCCGAACGGGCGAGCCGGATGTCGCCGTCCCGCTGTGGTTCGGCGTCGATCAGCCTGTAGGTAGTGACGCCTAAAGTTTCCCACACCTTGCGATTTGCGCCTACCTGATCAGGTGGAGTTTCACGCCAATAACACAATGCTCTGTCGCAGATCATACGCTCTTGGGGGCGAGGCACCGCGGAATCGTAGTTTCCGTCCTGGGCGATCCCGTAGCCTAATCCACAGCCCACACCGAGTAGAACAACAGCTGCCACGCGGATAGGTCGCACAAACAGCCCCCGAAGCCGGTTTCCGTGAAAAGCCGCAGTCAACAGCAACGAACAAACGCATATAGCCCCCAACACCAGCGCCGAAGCCTTCCACAGAATCGGGTCCACACTCTGTGAGACCTGGCAACAAGAGCCGAACGACTGTCCGAACATTTGTCGCCACGCCACGTTTGAGAGCGATATAGGATAAGCGACCAGGATAAAAGGAAGAAGCAGGCCGACAGCGATCGACACAATTGCTGGTAGGTACAGTCCTAAAGTCGCCCCCAAGCTCAGCCATGCCACGCCGTGAAGAGCGATGAAGGCCAGCCCCAGAACAAGCGACCTTGCGGACTCTACGTAGCTGATATCCGCCAGCTGCACTATGAGGTAAGCCAGCACCACAACCACCGCGAGCAATAATGGCAGTGCCAAAGAACGGAGCCAGACCCTAAAAACATCCTGTACAGAGCCGCGAGACTCAAGGAAAGAACGGAACCGTGCCATCTCTTTGGCTCCGATAAACCCCAGAATTGGCCCCAACGCATAGTAGAGAGCCAAACTGTTGGAGACCGCGTTGTCCTGCGTAAGCACCGGGTTGGTGTTCAACGCAACGCTCAGCAAACCAAGCACAGAAGCCGCGAGCACTAAAGCAACATTGAGAGCGTTAATCCTCGTCATGACCACCGTTCCTTGAAAACGCCTTCGCAAGGTTTCTCACAGTGTCGGAATATTGATGTGACTTTTCTATCCCCAGTGATTCGCGCCCAACTCGTAGAAAATCGCTTATCGGCCCCTGGAATTCAACTCTGCCCTCATGCAATACAAGTACATGTTCGAACGGCTTCTCCACTTCTAAGGGCTGGTGGCTAGAAACCCAAAGACCAACACCCGATTCCACGATGGATCGATAGAGTCCTTGCAGATCCCGTTTCGCCAATGGGTCGAGTGCAGCGCTGGGTTCGTCCAGCAAAATGTGCTCCGCATTAGAGTTCAGGGCTGTAGCAATTTGCACGCGAGCTTGCTGCCCACCAGACAGCTTGCTGCATTGCTTATGTGCGTGTGTTTTCAGTCCGACGAATTCAATCCAATAGGCTGCGGACCTCTTGCTCTCCCTCCAACCGGCACCATTAAGCCAAGCGACGTAGGAAACATAGTCGACAATGCGCGCCCCATTAATGTTTTCGAAATGCTGCGGGACGTACACAGCTCGACCCAATTTCGGCACAGCGCCTTTAGACGGTGTTAGTTGACCAGCAAGCAGCTTCATGAGCGTGGTCTTACCTGCACCGTTTACTCCCAGTAACACCGTCGGCGTAGCGGAATACGCGAGAGAGCGAACCTCAACCCCTTCATCGGAGCGCGGGTAGCTAAAAGAAAACGAGTAGCTATTCGACAAGAAAGTTCCAAACCTTTTATGCGCAGGGGTTCAGCGAGATGGAACAAACCTACGAGGGCGCGAAAAGATTGTCAATAACTAGTTCTGCGCCTGCCACACAACCGCCGTCGCCACAGCCGCCACACCCTCACCGCGGCCGGTGAAGCCCATGTGGTCGGTCGTGGTGGCGGAGACAGAGACAGGGGCGCCGATGAGCTCCCCCATCACCTTTTCGGCCTCTTCGCGCCGGGTTCCCATTTTCGGGCGGTTGCCCACCATTTGCACCGCTGCGTTCCCGATCACGAAGCCTTTGGATTCCAGCAGTTCACGGCACTCACGCAGTAGGCGTTCGCCGGAGACGTTGTCGTATTCCTTACGCCCCACCCCGACGAAACTACCCAGGTCGCCGAGTCCTGCAGCGGAGAGCAGCGCATCCACTACCGCGTGCGCCACCACGTCGCCATCGGAGTGCCCCTCGCAGCCGTCCTGCCCCTCCCACAGCAGGCAAGCCATCCAGCAGTCCTTGCCTGGCTGCACCTGGTGAGCATCCGTCGCAATACCGACGCGGGGAATGATGTGTGGGGTGTTCAATTGCGGTCTGCCTCTCGCCTCTGGTTACGTTCTACTTGTCTGCTGCGGGCTTTCTAACTTTCGCTGCCGTTCAGGATCATCTGCGCCACGCGGTAGTCCTGGGGCGTGGTGATCTTCATAGCCAACGGGTCCGCATCCACCGCCACCACAGGGAAGCCAGCCATCTCCATCAGCGAGGCATCGTCCGTCACCAGCGGCAACGGCGAAGCACCCACCCGATCCACCGCGTGCGCGGAACTGATCTCCGTGGTGCGCAGGTACTGCTCGTTGGCCTCGATCAGCTTCTCCAGGTCAAATACCTGCGGCGTGGCAGCTGCCCGCAGGCTGGCACGGTCGGGGGTTTGCTCCACGACCGTCTGCCCTGCGCGCGGGCCGGAGGTGGGGGCGTCAATAACCTTAATAGTGTCTACCACCGGCAACACCGGCATCGCCCCATACCAGGAACCAACTGCGACACCACGGCGCGCGCGGTCGACAACCTCGGCGATCATGGCGGGTGGGGTAAGGCAGCGGGCGGCGTCGTGGACGGCAACGAAGCGCCCGGTGGTGGCCTCGCCCGCGGCGTTGAGCCGCCGTTGGATCGCCACAAGACCCGCGTACACGGAATCGAAACGTTCCCCTCCCCCGAGCTCCACGCTGACGGTCATGGGCGCCCATTCTGCGGCGTTGAGGGGATCGACGACGATGCGCTCGGCGCGGTCGCGCATGTTCTCGCTAACCAGCACGATGGCATGGTCGATGCTTTGGGACGCCGCGAGGCCGTCCAACGATCGTTCCAGCAACGACCGACCGTGGAGCTCTACGAAAGCTTTCGGGGTGTCAAACCCCAGGCGGGTGCCGCTACCGGCAGCGGCGACGAGTGCATAGACGTTCGCTGTCACGGCGTTAGCTCGGCTTAGTCTTCGCCGTCCAGCTCGTCGTCCAGATCGATGGAGCCACCGGACTTGGGATCCTCGTCCACGCCTGCCGCACGGGCAGCAGCGGCGGCCTCACGGTGGCGCTTAATAGCGGCCTGCATGTCAGCCAGCAGCGCATCAGTCTTCTTGTCGTCAACCCCCTCGGCTAGAGCGAGCTCGCCTACGAGGATCTGGCGGGCCTTGGCCAGCATGCGCTTCTCACCTGCAGACAGGCCGCGGTCCTGATCGCGGCGCCACAGGTCGCGCACAACCTCGGCCACCTTGTTCACATCGCCACTGGTCAGGCGCTCCTGGTTGGCCTTGTATCGGCGGGACCAGTTTCCAGCCTCTTCAACATCGGTCTCGCGCAGTACCGAGAAGACCTTGCGCAGGCCTTCCTCGCCCACCACGTCACGCACACCAACCTTTTCGGCGTTTGCCGCCGGCACGCGAACGGACAGGTCGCCTTGGTTAATACGCAGCACCAAGTAGTCGACGGTTTCCCCCTTGAACTCCCGCTGCTCGATGCCCTCGATAACGGCGGCGCCGTGGTGCGGGTAAACGACCGTATCTCCGACTGCGAACTCCATAAGTATTCCTCTAACGTCCTTCCGTAGGGCTATGGCGGGGGTGTGACGGGCACTGGGAAATAAGTGCGCAAATACCCGATAAATTCTACCGCAATTAGCCCCACTACCCGCATTCGGGGCGTACTCATCCGAGCAACTGTGCATTAAGGGGCATTAATTAGCCATTATTGGCTCCTTGGCTAGGTGTCTCGGGGGGCTACAGGCTAGGCTGGTTGCAGACGTTTTTATTCAACTGCTTTAAGACATGCCTCAGATGGAGGAACGCATCGTGAAGACCCTCAAGGCCCAGCCCCTGAAGACGACCTTTGCCCGTGGTGCGCTGGCGCTGGTCGCAGCAGGTTCCGCACTCGCACTGTCCGCGTGCGGCGCAGGTCAGATCACCCAGACTTCCAGCCAGGTGGCCGCCGTCAACGGTGCGCACGGCAACGCTGGCCACGCTGACGTGCAGGACGTTTCCGTGGTGGTTGGCCCGGACAATACCCTGGCGCTGAAGTTCACCGTGACCAACGAGGATGAGAAGGGTCAGGCCGTCAAGATTGAGTCCGTGAAGGTCGACGGCAAGGAGGTCTCCGGAATCAACAACGCGGAGATCCCGGCTGGTGGCTCCCTGGTTGGCGATGGCAAATTCGCTATGGAGGATCTGGAGACCAAGGGGCAGGCTCAGCTGAAGTACGCCACCACCTCTATCAAGGGTCTGCAGGACGTTTACGTCGGCGGACACAAGAAGGTCACTTTCAAGATGAATGTTGGCGAGGTAGAGCTGAACGCTCCGGTGAACGGATACGTTCCTGAGTCGGGCAAGCTGCACCGCGACGAGGACGGCAGCCTGACCGATAAGTAGGTCGAGCAGAGCGATCAAATAGGTCGCTGCATAATCGAACAAACGCCGCTACTGGACATTGGTTGTCCGGGGCGGCGTTTATTGTTGTGAACATGGCAAGTAAGTCGAGCAAAGCAAGCCGGGTTTTCGTATGTACATCCTGCGATCATCAGCTCTCAAAATGGATGGGACGCTGCCCACAGTGCGGGGAGTGGGGCTCGCTAGAGGAACGAGATTCGCGTGCCCTCGGGGCTATGGGGCTCGCCGGCATAGCAACGGGGTCTGGTAGCAAGGGTGGCGCTGGACGCCGCGGCGGACTCGGGGTCGGGGGTCTGGTTCCAGGAGCAAGTGCCCAGCCGATAACCAAGGTGGATCCGACGATCGCCAAGCACCGGCCAACGGGTATCGGGGAACTTGACCGCGTGCTGGGCGGTGGCATTGTTCCCGGCAGCGCAGTGCTCTTAGCAGGTGAACCCGGCGTGGGTAAATCCACCCTTTTGTTGGAGGTTGCCGCTGCCTGGGCCAAGAAGGGGCACACGGTACTGATCCTCACAGCGGAGGAATCCGTCGGACAAGTGCGTCACCGTGCAGAGCGCACTGGGGCTTTACACGACAATCTCTATCTGGCCAGTGAAAATGACCTGGAAAACGGACTTGCACAGATAGACGCACTCGCCCCGGAGCTCATCATCGTCGACTCCTTGCAGACAATGCAGGCCACTGGCGTAGAAGGTGTCGCCGGCGGCGTAGCGCAGACCCGTGCCGTCACGAGCACCCTGACCACATTGGCGAAAATGTCCGGTACCCCTGTGATTGCCGTAGGCCATGTAACGAAGGAAGGAACGGTTGCAGGTCCGCGCACCATTGAGCATCTGGTGGACGTCGTGTTGAATTTCGAGGGCGACAAGCACTCCTCGATGCGTTTCCTGCGGGGTATTAAGAACCGCTTCGGAGCTACGGACGAGGTCGGCTGTTTCGAGCAGACTGCCCATGGCATCCAGGAGGTCTCCGACCCCAGCGGTTTATTCCTCCATCACCGCACCGAGTCCGTGACCGGTACTGCGGTAACAGTGGTTATGGACGGCCGCAGAGCCATGGTGGGTGAGCTGCAAACCTTGGCACTCAACAGCGAGTTTAAGAATCCCAAGCGCTATGTCACAGGCATGGATGCCTCGCGAGTATCGATGGTACTGGCAGTGCTCTCCGAACGCTGCGGACTAGCTCTGGCGGATAAGGAGGTCTACGCCGCGACGGTTGGTGGCATGAAAATTCTGGAGCCGTCGGCGGATTTGGCTACGGGGCTGGCATTGGCCTCCACGGCAAAACGCACGCCACTACCGTTGGGGCTGGTGGCTCTAGGAGAAGTTGGCTTGGGCGGTGAGGTACGGCGTATTCCGCAGCTCACCCAAAGATTGGCCGAAGCCTATCGCCTTGGTTTCAGCACAGCCCTGGTGCCGAAGAACTGCCACTTCGAGGCACCGAAGGGGATGCAGGTAAAGGAGGTTTCTACCCTCTGCGAGGCAGTTAATTTCTGCCTCGTTGCCCCCGGCGGTTAACGGTCTACTGCAAGTTAAACGAGGCTGGCTCGGACGTGTTGTTGCCAACGTGCGCATACAGCAGATAGCTGCCTGGGCCTACCGGCTGGCGATCCTCACACTTGTTAGGCGCGGACGTAGTGCGAGACCATGCGGCCATCTCGTAGTTCAGAGACTCGCCCGCCTTGACCTTGGTCTCACCAACAACTTCCGGTGCGTTGCAATCGATATCGCCCCACACGCGCTGGTAGTTACCCATGGTGAAGACCTCAAACTTCAGCGGCGCATCATCAAAGTTGATGTCGCAATCCGCATTCGTCGGGTTCTCGATCTTGACGAAGAAATTCGGCTGCTGATCCGCGTTAAACGTCGGCGCGCCCGGACGAGCGGTGACCTTCAAATCAGCCAAAGAGCAAGAATCCTTTTTCTTCTCGTCCTTGTTCTCTTCGGTCGTAGACTCCTCGGTCTTACTTTCGGACGCCTTCGCGTCCTTGGACTCACTGGAATCCGCCCCCTTCGGCGGTTCCGGTGGGCTGGTCATGTCCTGCTGCTCGGACGTCGTGGCAGCCGACTCACTTGTAGCGGCATTTTCGGGTTCCTCACCCCCACTGAACAGGCTGATCAGACCCCAGATCACACCGATCACAACGACCAGAATCACCACCGCGGCAATACGGCGGCGGATATACACTTCGCGTGGCAATGGGCGCCTATTGTCTGCATCAGTCACAAAATCAATGCTAAATGCTTGCTGCCAAAAGGAGGCGGATAGACACAGTGCTCACGCAAATCAGTGCTCGTGCAAATCAGTGCACTCGCTGCGCGCCCTCGATGTCCAGCCCATAGCTGACAAGTGGCTCCGCCAGCCCATCCGAAAGCCGGTAGCGCAATCCCACCACAGCGCATCGTCCATCAGCCAAGTGTGCCTGAATTTCCGGCGAACGGTCCACAATGTGATCCGCAATCTCCGCCACATGGTTACGCTCGAAATCCTCCCTGCTTTCCATGCCGCGCTTCTTCGCCGACAGCAACGAGGGGGTCACTTTTTCCACCAGCACGCGCTGGAAGCCTGCCGGCATATCGCCACCATGTAATGCCCTAGAGGCCGCGGCAACCGCACCGCATTTTTCGTGACCCAACACAACGACCAGTGGAACCTCCAGGGAATCCACTGCGAATTCCAGTGAAGCCAGCACCGACAGATCGGTGATCTCCCCGGCAGTACGGATCACGAAAACGTCACCGAGACCCTGGTCAAAAAGGATCTCCACCGGCGCTCGCGAATCGGAACACGCCAACACCACAGCCTGCGGCTTCTGTCCAGCCTGCAGCGTAATACGCCGGCTGAGATCCTGGTGCGGGTGGTCGGATTCGCCACGCATAAATCTTTGGTTGCCCTCCCGCAGACTGTCCCAAGCCTGCTGCGGGGTCTTGTGATGGCTCGAAGTCATGCCTCCATTGTGCACCGCGCTACAGTGATTCGTGCAATGAACTCCCCACATGCCGACTCGTCTCAACGTTGCCTCCGGCACTCAGAAGGGCTACCCAGCAAACTCAATAACTGGTACGCCCGCCATGCCCGCGACTTGCCGTGGCGCCACCCAAACACAACCCCATGGGCGATCCTGCTCAGCGAAGTGATGAGTCAGCAAACGCCTGTCGCCCGTGTGATTCCTTTGTGGCAGGCCTGGTTGGAACGCTGGCCCACCCCGGCGAATCTAGCGGAGGCACCGAAGGCAGAGGTTCTGAAAATGTGGGCTAACCTGGGATATCCCCGGCGCGCCTTGCGCCTACGCGAGTGCGCTATCGCCTGTGTGGAGCGCCACGGTGGAGAGGTCCCCCGCCGCATCGCCGAGCTGGAGGCCCTGCCCGGCATCGGAAGTTACACCGCACGCGCTGTCGCCGCTTTCGCTTTCGGCCAGGCCGTGCCCGTGGTCGATACAAATGTTCGGCGCGTCTACCGTCGCCTCGTCGATGGACGTTTCTTGCAAGGTCCCGCGCGGGCGCGGGATCTGGCGGATGTGGCATCGTTGCTGCCGTATGTGGATCCGGACCCTCGTTTGGTTGGACGCCAACTCCCCCACTCGCCACACTCTCAGCCTTCCGCCACAGATTCTGTGACCGACGATGCAAACCTGATGTGTGCTGCCCTCATGGAACTAGGCGCCCTGGTCTGCACAGCGAAAAACCCAGCGTGCGACCGCTGCCCTGTCGTCGATGACTGTGCGTGGGTGATTGCGGGCAAGCCCCAGCCCACTGAGGCTGAAGCGACAGCGGCTGCCCGACGGGTGCAGAAGTTTGAGGGAACGGATCGCCAAGTGCGCGGAAAGATTATGGGGCTACTGCGGGAAGCAGGAGAAGGGGGCGTCACTAAACAAGAAATAGACCTCCTATGGCCTGAGCAGGAACAACGAGAGCGAGCTTTGCAATCGCTACTCGTCGACGGGCTCATGGATTACAACGAGGGCAAATACCACCTGCCTCACTAGGTGGTGACGGACGGGGCTAGTGCGACTTAGCTTTTGTACACGAATGTGCATTAGAGTGATATACGTTACCCAAATCACATTTAGGAATGTTCTATGTCGACTTCAACAACCTCGACTTCGAAGCGTCCGAAAACGACGGGAACCGTCGTGGCCGTGGGCCTCATGTTGTTCTCCATGTTCTTCGGTGCCGGCAACCTCATCTTCCCTCCGATGCTTGGCGTGGAATCCGGTGAGCACTTCACGCCCGCCATGATTGGCTTCCTCCTCACCGGCGTCTTGATGCCAGTGCTGACGGTTATCGCCATCGCGATTTCCGGAACCGGTGTCCGCGACCTAGCCTCCCGCGCCGGCGCCGTGTTCGGCCTCATTTTCTCCATCGTGGCTTACCTGTCCATCGGCGCGCTCTACGCCGTGCCGCGTGCAGCGGCGATCGGCTACGAGCTGGGCATCGAGTCCACCTTTGACCTCACGGGTGGCTGGTGGCGCTTGGCTGGCACATTCGCTTTCTTCCTGGTCTGTTACCTGTTGACGCTGTGGCCTGGCAAGGTTGTGGACACCCTGGGCAAGGCCCTCACCCCAATACTGCTGATCCTGCTGGCAGTGCTGGCTGTAGTTGGCCTACAGAAGCTGCATGACCCGAGCATTCCTGCGACCGAGGCATATTCCTCTAATCCCCTAGTCAACGGTATTTCTCAGGGCTACTTCACGATGGATTCCATCGGTGCCCTTGCGTTTGCGCTGATCGTTGTGAGCTCTTTTAGCCAAAAGGGCGAAACCGATCACAAGCGAATCGTCAAGCTCTCCGGTATTGCCGCTTTCACCGCAGGATTCTTCCTGATGATGGTCTACCTAGGTCTCGGACTGGTCGGTGCCCGCATGCCCGACAAAGAAACCTACAGCGACGGCGCGGCTATCCTGAGCTCCGCTGCACACCTGACTATGGGCGAAACCGGCGAGATTGTGTTCTCCCTGATCGTGCTGCTGGCCTGCATCACCACTGTCGTTGGTCTGACCGCGGCAACTTCTACGTTCTTCCACGAACTGGTTCCGGCGATCAGCTACCGCTGGTGGGCAACGATCCTCACACTTGTTGGTCTGGCGATTGCAAACCTTGGTCTGGAAAAGATTCTGAGCGTCTCCGGCCCTGTGATCGGCCTAATCTACCCGCCGGCGATCGTGCTCATCACCCTGTCCTATGTGCACCTGCTATGCCGTCAGCACAAGCTGGTGTTCTCCTACCGCATTGGTGTGGCTGTAGCTTTCGTGTTCTCCTTCATCGACTTCCTGGCAACGCTAAACGTTCCGGTCGAGCCGCTGCAGAATGCACTGAGCTGGGTTCCATTGATGGATGCTGGCATGGGTTGGCTGCTACCCACCATCGTCTTCACTGCCATTGGCTTGGCTATCGACTTGAGCCGCAAGGTACCCAACGACGAGGATCAAGAGGTCGACCTTGAGGCACTGGACCCTTTCACCGCCAATGTGGATAACGCGGATGACGAGCAAGTAGACGACGCTACCGAAACCACTAAAAGCACCACTTAACCCCGTTTGGAACATCTAACTAGCGGAACCTAACACTTAGGGCCGTTGAAGCGTTTAGGATTTTTCTATGACGTTTTCTCGCCCCGGTTCCAACCGTTTTCTTAGCTCCCTAAGTTCCCGTTTTCTCTCCGTAACCTGTGCAGCTCTCCTGCCTGTCGCCGGAGTTTCCGCTGCTGCAGCCCCAGCGGTCGCCGCCCCTGCGCCGGGCGGCTTTTATGGTTCTGTCGACGGCTCGCTCTCCAAAGCTGCGGCAACAGGCAGTGGCAAGTCCGCCGTCGGTTCCCTGCCGAACTACGATCCAGACAGCTTCTACTCCTCCCTGCCGCTCCAGGTAAAAGGCAAGCCGGGAGAAATCCTGAAAACTGCCCCGAGCAATTTCGCCTTGGGCATCCCATTTGTCGACTGGACGAATAGCGAAGCCCAGCGCGTGGCTTATGTTTCCACCAACTCCCGAGGCGAGACGGTTCCTGTGACTGGCACGGTTTTGGTGCCCCGTGCGCCCTACACCGGCGGTGGTGAGCGCCCGTTACTGGTAGTCGCGCCAGGCACCCAGGGCAGCGGTGATGCGTGTGCCCCAGGCAAGCTACTGTCGATGGGTTTGGAATACGAAGCCGCTCCCGTTGCAGCAGCCCTCTCCCGCGGTTGGGCTGTGGCTCTCACTGACTTAAATGGCCTGGGTACACCTGCCCAGCACACATATATGAACCGTGTGGATCAGGGAAATGCCACCCTAGATATGGCTCGCGCGGCGAAGAACCTGCAGCGAGTTCCACAGTCCGCACCGGTTGCCCTGTGGGGCTATTCCCAGGGTGGCGGCTCGTCTGCTGCAGCACTGGAGCTGGCTCCCACCTATGCCCCGGAGATTAACCTGAAGGCCGGCTATGCAGGCGGTGTGCCTGCGGATCTGCATACCACGTCGGTAGCCATCGATAATGGCCCGCTGGCCGCCGCACTCGGATACACCCTCAACGGATTTTTGATCTCCAACCCAGAGATCCGCGGCACCGTCGAAGAGCATATGAATGATAAGGGCAAGGAGTTTGTGCGCCAGACCGCGAGCGAATGCCTTCCCGAATCACTTCTGCGTCACGCGTACACGGACACCCGCACCCTGACGAAGTCCGGCGAGTCACTGACGGAGCTATTGCAGGAGCAGCCATTTAAGAAGCTTGTTGACGCCCAACGCATCGGTAACCGCCCGCCTCAGGTTCCTGTGTACGTCGGCCATGGCACAAACGACGACACGATCCCGGTAGAGCAGAGCCGACGCATGGCACGCCAGTGGGCAAAGGGCGGCACGAAGGTGAACTACGTGGAGCACACCCTCCCCCACACCGTGCCGCTGGGCGATCACATGCTGCCAATGCTAACGAACCTGGTACCGGCTCTGGACTGGTTGGATAACGTGATCCACGGTCGGCCAGTTCCATTTAACAAGGCCTAGGCCACTTTTTATGAGGCCTAGGCTGGCTTTTCGTTAGCCTTTCTGATCCCAATCGTCGCCGGATTCGGCGGCGTCAAAATCCTTATCCTCCGGCACACTGCCCTCAGCGGCGACAGACACAGCTTCCTGTGCCTCGTCGGCAGCTTCATCCTCGCCAACCTCTGGCAGAGGCTTGGGCTTGGTGCCGAACACGAACTTCGCATCGTCGCCCTTGGATTCGCCGTCCCAGTTCTCGACGTCTACGGTGACGATCTCGCCTGCTCCGATCTCGCCGAACAGGATCTTCTCGGACAGCTGATCTTCGATCTCGCGCTGAATGGTGCGACGCAGTGGACGGGCACCCAGAACCGGGTCGAAGCCGCGCTTGGCCAGCAGGGACTTCGCCTGCTCGGTGAGCTCCAGATCCATATCCTTCTGCTGCAGCGCAGTGCGTACGCGCCCCAGCAGTAGGTCGACCATCTGCACGATCTGCTCGCGGGTCAGCTGGTGGAAGACCACGATGTCGTCGATACGGTTCAGGAACTCTGGGCGGAAGTGCTTCTTCAGCTCGTCGTCGACCTTCTGCTTCATCCGCTCGTATTGAGTGTCCTCGTCGGCTTCACCGGAGGAGCTAAAGCCCATGCCCACAGCTTTCGAGATGTCCCTGGTACCCAGGTTGGAGGTGAAGATCAGAACGGTGTTCTTGAAGTCCACCATGCGCCCCTGGCCATCTGTCAGGCGACCATCTTCCAGCACCTGCAGCAGGGTGTTGTAGATCTCGGTGTGTGCCTTTTCAATCTCATCGAAGAGCACCACGGAGAACGGCTTGCGGCGAACCTTCTCGGTCAGCTGGCCACCCTCGTCGTAGCCGACATATCCCGGAGGGGCACCGAACAGGCGGGAGGCCGTGAACTTGTCATGGAACTCGCCCATGTCGATCTGGATCAGTGCGTCGTCGTCACCGAATAGGAACTCGGCCAGAGCCTTCGACAGCTCGGTCTTACCCACACCGGACGGGCCGGCGAAGATGAACGAACCAGACGGACGCTTCGGATCCTTTAGCCCGGCGCGGGTACGGCGGATCGCACGAGAGACAGCCTTGACGGCATCGTCCTGGCCGATGATGCGCTTGTGCAGCTCGTCTTCCATATGCAGCAGACGGGTGGATTCCTCCTCCGTCAACTTGAAGACAGGGATACCGGTCCAGGTGCCCATGACCTCGGCGATTTGCTCTTCGCCAACTTCGGCAACCTCGTCCAGTTCGCCTGCACGCCATGCCTTTTCCTTCTCGGCGCGCTCTTCGCCCAGCTTGCGCTCATCATCACGCAAAGCTGCTGCCTTCTCGAAGTCCTGCTCGTCGATAGCCGCTTCCTTCTTACGGCGTACCTCGGCAATCTTGTCATCGACCTCCTGGATCGACTTCGGGGCAGTCATGCGCTTGATGCGCATACGTGCACCCGCCTCGTCGATCAAGTCCACGGCCTTATCCGGCAGGAAGCGGTCGTTGATGTAGCGATCTGCCAGCTGAGCCGCAGCGGTCAGTGCGCCATCGGTGATCGATACACGGTGGTGTGCCTCGTAGCGGTCGCGCAGGCCCTTCAGGATCTTTACGGTCAGCTCGACGGAAGGCTCTGGTACCTGTACCGGCTGGAAGCGGCGCTCCAGGGCAGCGTCCTTCTCGATGTGCTTGCGGTATTCATCCAGGGTGGTCGCGCCGATGGTCTGCAGCTCGCCACGGGCCAGCTTCGGCTTCAGAATGCTGGCTGCGTCGATCGCACCCTCGGCAGCACCCGCGCCGACGAGGGTGTGGATCTCGTCGATAAACAGGATGATGTCGCCGCGCTGGTTGATCTCCTTGAGCACCTTCTTCAGGCGTTCCTCGAAGTCACCGCGGTAGCGGGAACCCGCCACCAGGGAACCCAGATCCAGGGAGTACAGCTGCTTATCCTTCAGCGTCTCCGGCACCTTGCCGTTGACGATGTCCAGCGCCAAGCCTTCAACCACAGCGGTTTTACCCACACCGGGCTCACCAATCAGCACTGGGTTGTTCTTGGTACGGCGGGACAGAACCTGCATCACTCGCTCAATCTCGTTTTCACGGCCAACGACCGGGTCGAGCTTGCCATCCTTGGCTGCCTGGGTGAGGTTGCGACCGAACTGATCCAGTACGAGGGAGTTGGACTTCTGGCCAGGTCGGCTCGGTGCGCCATCAGCACTGCTGCCAACTCCGGCGGTGGCAGGCTCGCCACCACCGTTGTCTTCGTCGTTCCCCTCGTAACCGCTGAGCAGCTGGATGACCTGCTGGCGCACGCGGGAGAGATCAGCGCCGAGCTTCACCAGCACCTGGGCAGCCACGCCCTCACCCTCGCGGATTAGGCCGAGCAGAATGTGCTCGGTACCGATGTACTTGTGGCCCAGCTGCAGCGCTTCGCGCAGTGCAAGTTCCAGCACCTTCTTGGCGCGCGGAGTGAAAGGAATGTAGCCGCTCGGCGGGTGACCACCGGTGCCGATGATGTCCTTTACTTCAGTGCGCACGGCATCCAGGGAGATCCCCATGGATTCCAAAGCCTTGGCCGCTACACCCTCGCCTTCCTGGATCAGGCCGAGCAGGATGTGCTCAGTGCCGATGTAGTTGTGGTTAAGCGCGCGTGCTTCCTCCTGCGCCAACACAACGACGCGGCGCGCGCGATCCGTGAACCTCTCGAACATGGTGTGCTCCCTTTTTCAAAAGATGTAGCTTGCGTATTCGCCAATGTTGCCCACCTTAGCCGTGAGTGCGGACAACTCATATCGCCTTCCGTACAACTCTGCGCCGTTCCTCCTTTATTCCGACGCCACCCCCACCCCAGATACCCAAGTATCAGCAGGTCAACAGACAATTCTAGCCACACATTTTAGGCTGTACGCCGTCAGCGAACGCACGTCTCGATAAGCGCTTGCGCGGCAGCAACTCAGCCTAATTTGCACCTACCACCCCGCTTCAACACCCGCTTTCCACACGCGCCCCCACATATGTTGTTCTCATAGTTATTTTTTCAAAGTGAGACATTTTCGTATCTAGAACATTACAGTGATGTAGACCACTGAAGCTCGCCAAGCCTAGCTCACCAAGCCTGAGGAAGACCCCTAAGGAGAGTCACCCAAAAATGAACGCAGCAGCCGCCGCTCAGTTGCCGAAACCCACCCTCACCGATCACATCGGGACTGCTGGCACACTCCTTAAAGGCACCCTGCCCCTGTTCAAATCCGGAGTGCTGGGCTCCATGAGCCCCGTCGCCGCTTCCAAGGCTCTCAAGGGAGTCTTCCAATGGGCATTCCTTCCTGCCGGCCTACTTGCCATCGGTGCTGCTCGCGACCCCTACCACACGGCCATTATCGATGACGCGGGCTCGATGACGTACCAAGAACTCCACGAACAATCCACAGCCTTGGCGCAAGCCCTGTTCCGCACCGGCGTCCGCGAACGCGATCGCATCGGCGTTCTGTGCCGCAACCACCGCGGGTTCATCCTCACTCTGTGTGCACATGGCCGACTGGGTACGGACATTGTCCTCTTCAATACGGGGGCGTCGGCAAAACAGACCCAGGCCGTGATCCAGGAGCAAAAGATCGACATCCTCTTTATCGACGAGGAATTCCTGCCGCTGCTGCCGAAGGATTTCGACGCTTGCCCGGTGATCATCGCCTGGGAAAACGGCGATACGCTGGGTCTTTCCCGCGAGGCCGAGGAAGTGCTGAAGAAGCCTTCCAATATTCGCGACGCAATCGCAAGCGGAGACTACGCCACCCGTAGCGAAGACTGGGCGTCCCTCAACGAGGTTCTGCGCACCACACCGGAGAACCTCTCTATTCCCAATCGTCCGCGCCAGGGCCGCACCATCATCCTCACCTCAGGCACCACCGGCACCCCCAAGGGCGCGCGGCGACCGGAGCCGAAGACATACATGCCGGCGTCGTCCATCATGAGCCGCATTCCGATGCGCCACCACCGTCCGTCGTTCCTTTCTGCCCCCATGTTCCACACGTGGGGTTTCGCGCAGATCCAGCTGGCTCTGGCGCTGCGCAACACGATGATCATGCAGCGCCGCTTCTCCCCCGAAGGCGCCGTCCAGCTGATTGAGAAGAACCGGCCCTACACGATTGCCATGGTGCCGACGATGTTGCGCCGTATGTTGGAGGTTGTGCCGGAGGGATTTAATCCGGGCACGAAGATCATCGCCACTTCGGGCGAGGCTCTGCCGCCGAATGTTGTGCGCGAGACTCAAAAAAAGTTCGGCGATGTACTGTACAACCTATACGGCTCCACCGAGGTCAGCTGGGCTTCTATTGCAACACCGGAGGACCTGCGCAAGCACATCAACACCGCCGGCAAGCCGCCCATGGCTACAACTCTGAAGATCCTGGACGACAACGGCACTGAACTGCCGGAAGGCGAGATCGGTCGCATCTTCGTCAAGAACGACATGCTGTTCGAGGGCTATACCCGCCCCGGCTCCGATAAGGAGATCATCGATGGCATGGTCGCCACTGGTGACCTCGGGTACTACCAGGATGGACTGCTGTTTATTTCCGGTCGCAGTGACGACATGATCGTTTCCGGCGGAGAGAATGTCTTCCCCCAGGAGACGGAAGATGTGGTCAACTCCATGGACTTCGTCGCAGAGTCGGCCGTGCGTGGTGTGGCGGATCCGGAATTCGGACAGGCCCTGTGCGCGTGGGTTGTACCGGATGGCAAGACTGCCGCCGAACTGACTGATGCAGAAAAGGCGGAGTTTGAGGAGCAAGCAAAGGCAGAGGTCAAGGCGCATCTAGCTCGCCACAGCGTGCCGCGCTACTTCATCTACCTGGACAAGCTCCCCCGCAATGCGGTGGGCAAGGTGGTTCCGCGCGAACTGCCGCAACCCTAAACGAAAACCAACCTAAGCGGAAACCAATCGGGCTGGGCTCCAAACACCGCCCCACACAGGTGCGTGTCCGGGTGCGCAATAATGAGGGGCATGAACCAGCAACAATCTCAGCCCCTCCGCCCGCGCGTTCTATCCATCGCCGGTACCGACCCGACGGGCGGAGCCGGCGCGCAGGCCGATCTCAAATCCATCATGGCGGCAGGCGGCTATGGCATGTCCGTCATCACCGCACTCGTTGCACAGAACACGCAGGGCGTGCGCGAAATCCACACTCCCCCGCTGGATTTTCTGTGTGCGCAGCTCGATTGCGTCTTTGAAGACGTCGCCGTTGATGCCGTAAAGATCGGAATGCTTGGCGATACAGCAACTATTCAGGCTGTGCGCGATTACCTGCAGAAACACCATGTCACTACGGTGTTGGATCCCGTGGCTGTAGCCTCCTCCGGCGATCGGCTGCTCACTGCCGATGCCGAGGACGCACTGCGGGACTTTGCTGCTGCTTCTTCTGTGGTGACGCCGAATCTCCCCGAGCTGGCACTCCTTACCAACACCGACCTCGCCAGCAGCGAGCAGGAAGCAGTTGAAATCGCGACGCAGTGGGCGGCAAAAACCGACACCACCGTGATCGTGAAACTGGGTCACCTCGCCGGGTCGGAGGCCGGAAATATTGCCGTGGCCCCATCCGGGACAACCCACAAAGTCAGTTCGCCACGGGTGGAAACCAAAAACACCCACGGCACGGGGTGTTCATTGTCCTCTGCTCTGGCCACGCGGCTGGGGGCAGGCGATTCCTTAGAGCAAGCACTGGAATGGTCCACTAAATGGCTCAACGAGGCCATCGCCAATGCCGACAAATTGCTAGTCGGTAAAGGCCATGGCCCCGTTGATCACTCGGTGCGCCTGTTTTAACAGGCTGGGCGCCTTAAGCGCTGGCTCTTACTTGAGCTCCTTGGAGGAAAGACCCAGCTCGCGTCGTGCAACAACCAGCTGCTGAATCTGCTGGGTGCCCTCGAAGATGTCCAGGATCTTGGAGTCGCGAGCCCACTTCTCCAGCAGGTCACGCTCGGAGTAGCCATAAGCTCCGGCCATCTCCACCGCGCGCAGGGTCAGGTCGGTAGCCATGCGACCGGCCTTTGCCTTGCACTCGGAGGCTTCCTTGCTGTTCGGCTGCTTGTTGTCGGCCATCCAGCCAGCGCGCAGCGTCATCAGGTATGCGGCTTCCCAGTCGCTCTCCAGGCGAATGTACTCGCTGGCAGCTGCAGGCTGGTTCCACGCCGGGGCGTCGTAGTCGATCTCCACACCAGCATCGGTGAGGATCTCGCGCAGCTTTTCCAGCGCGGCGCGAGCAACACCAACGGCCATGGCGGCAACCATGGGGCGGGTGTTGTCGAAGGTGGCCATCACGCCACCGAAGCCCTTCTTGGTGTCCACCTCCGGGGAACCGAGCAGGTTCTCCTTCGGGATGCGGACGTTGTCCAGGATGAAGTGCGCGGTGTCGGAGGAGCGGATGCCCAGCTTGTGCTCCAGGCGAACCAGCTCGAAGCCCGGGGTGTCGCGCGGGACGACGAAGGACTTAATAGCTGCGCGGCCTGCGGACTTGTCGACGGATGCCCAGACGACAACGTGGGTGCAGCGCTCGCCGGCGGTGACGAAGATCTTCTCACCGTTCAGGACGTACTCGTCGCCATCTAGCTTGGCGGTGGCAGCAACGGCTGCGGAGTCGGAGCCGAACTGCGGCTCCGTGATGGCCATAGCGGCCCAGATCTTGCCGAAGCGCTCGAGCTGCTCATCGTCGGCCACTGCGGCGACGGCTGCGTTACCCAGGCCCTGGTAAGGGATGGAGAGGGTCAGTCCGACGTCGCCCCAGCAGGTCTCGATGACGTTGAGGATGGAGGCCATGTTGCCGCCATTCTTGACGCCCTTATCTTGCTTCTTGGCATCGCCACGGCCACCGGAGGCACCAGCCATTGCCTGGCCGGCATCTGCCATACCTTCGACCAGGCTGGCCATGGTGTCCAGCTCAACGGGGCGCTCGTGCTCCGCGAGGTCGTACTTGCGGGAGATCGGACGGAAGATTTCGGCGGCGGCCTGGTGCGCTTGGTTCTGGCCCGCCTTCAAACGCTTGGGGAGTTCCAGATTAATCATGATGTGGTTCCTTGAAGTTCCTAGTGCTTATTCGATATCGATTCGAATGTGTGGCGGGAGTTAGACGACGACTACGCCTTCGGCGATGCCAATGGCGCGCATGTCGCGGTACCAGCGCTCGACCGGGTGCTCCTTGGTGAAGCCGTGGCCACCCAGCAGCTGCACGCCGTCGAGACCCATGACCATGCCCTTGTCGGAGGCGTAACGGCGAGCCAGACCGGCCTCACGGTTGAAGGAGAGGCCCTGGTCCAGGCGGGACACACCGCGCAGCAGGATCAGGCGCAGGCCGTCGAGCTCGATGCGCAGGTTGGCGACCATGAAGGCTACGGCCTGACGGTGCGAGATCGGCTCGCCGAAAGCTTCGCGCTCGTTGACGTACTTCTTGGTGTACTCCAGGATGGCTTCGCCGGTGCCGGCTGCCAGTGCGGCCCAGCCCAGGCGGGAGCGACGGATGATCTCCGCGTAGTTTTCCTTGCGCTCTTCAGCGGACAGGTCCTTGCCGCCCAGCAGCTGGCTGGCGGGAACGCGGACGTCCTTCAGCAGAACGCGCCCCAGGGCAGCGCCGCGCAGACCCATGGACGGGTCAGCCTCGACAACGAGACCCTCGGTATCGGACTCGACGATGACGAAGGTGTTTTCACCGTCCAGGTTGACGGCGATGATGAACAGCTCAGCCTTGCCTGCGTTCGGAACCATGGTCTTGACGCCGTTGATAACGATGTCATCGCCCTCGCGGACGGCGGTGGTCTGCAAGGTGAAGGGGTCGAACAGCGGGCGGGACTCAGAGACGACCACAGCGGAGGCCGGGACGGACTCGCCAGCGAACTCCGGCAGGTAGGTCTTCTGCTGGGAGTCGTCACCGTAGTTGGTGATGACATTCGCCACACCAGCCGGCGCCAGGATGGCAACAGCCTGGCCCATGTCGCCGAATGCCAGAGCCTCGGCGATCAGGGCGTTGGTGGTAGCGCCAGAAGCAGAGGCGATGCCTTCATACTCCTCCGGCAGGTTGATCAGGGCAACGCCCAGCTCAGCGGCTGCTTCGAGCAGACCCTCGGCAGGCTCGGACGCCTCATTCTGGTCGTGGCCGGTCGGACGCAGGCGCTCTTCTGCGAACTCGCGTACTGCGGCGACGATCATCTCCTGATCCTCGGTGGGGGTCAGGTCAAACAGTGCCTTACCCGGTGCCGGCGCCTCAGTCGGGACTGGCTGGTTGTTCTCGTCGGTGGTCTGGTTTGCCAGACGAACCGGCTTGCCGGAGCCCTTGATCTTCTTGAACTGGCGGTTCACGGCACCGAGGGTGCGCATACCGGTCTTAGTGGACTGATAGGCAACGCGGTCGACCTTCTTGCCGAGGCCGTACTTCTCTGCCAGGTCGGAGCCTGTGAACTTCGTCAGGACTCCCATAACCGTGCCGATTGCATCTCGCTTGATGTTGTTCAGGCCAGGAGTTGAATCGGCACGCTTGCTTCGGTCGCTCATTTCGTGCGGCCACCTTTCACTGGTTGTCAGCGCAAATCAAATATCTGCATGTGCGGATAATTATGTATGTAGCGTAAACCACTCTAATGGCGCGCGTCACACTTTGGGGCAATTGGCGTCCTGAATTACACCCGAATACGAAAAAAGGTGCACGATTGTGCACCTTTTGCGCTGAACGGCAACGCTAGTCGGGTGGTCGCCACGGGCGCCACCCGAGGGGATCCCAAGCGTCTGTATTAGTTACTAAGTAGGACGCTCGACTAGTTGTCGCGCTCTGGCTTCACGATCGGGAAGAGTACGGTTTCGCGAATGCCCAGGCCGGTCAGGGCCATGAGCAGGCGGTCAATACCCATGCCGGTGCCGGCTGTCGGCGGCATGCCCTGCTCCATGGCTGCCAGGAAGTCCTCGTCCAGACGCATTGCCTCGTCGTCACCATTGGCGGCCAGGCGTGCCTGATCCTCGAAACGCTCGCGCTGAATAACCGGATCCACCAGCTCGGAGTAGCCGGTAGCCAGCTCGAAGCCGCGGACGTACAGGTCCCACTTCTCCGTCACGCCCGGCTTGCTGCGGTGCTGGCGGGTCAGCGGGGAGGTTTCAACCGGGAAGTTGCGCACGAAGATAGGACCATCCAGCTGGTCCTCGCACAGGACTTCCCAGATCTCCTCCACCAGCTTGCCGTGGCCCCAGCCGCCCTTTGCAGGAACGTCCAGGCCGATGACCTTGGCGATTTCCTTCAGTTCCTCAACGGTGGAGTCGATCGTCACCTCTGGCTGGCCGGGGTACTTGCGCGCAAGTGCCTCGTTCAGCGAGGGGTACATCTCGATTTCCTTCCACTCCCCGCCGAAGTCGAACTCGGTGCCGTCGGCCAGGCGCACCTTGCCGGTCCCCTCCAGGTCGGTGCCCTTGGTGAGCTGGTCCACGATGTACTGGATGGACTCGCGGGTGGTACGCGCGCAGTCGTCGTAGTCGCCCCATGCTGCATAGGTCTCCAGCATTGCGAACTCAGGAGAGTGGGACTTGTCCACGCCCTCGTTGCGGAAGTTGCGGTTGATCTCGAAGACGCGGTCGATGCCACCGACCACAGCGCGCTTCAGGAACAGCTCCGGCGCGATGCGCAGGTACAGGTCGATATCCAGGGCGTTGGAGTGTGTCACGAACGGACGGGCCGCCGCGCCACCGTGCAGGGTCTGCAGCATCGGGGTCTCGATCTCTACGAAGCCCTCGACCTCCATGTAGTCACGCAGGGCGCGGATGACCTTCACGCGGGTCATCGCGTTCTTGCGGGCTTCCTCGCGCACGATCAGGTCGTTGTAGCGCTGGCGCACGCGCGTCTCTTCGTTCATTTCAGCGAAGGCAACGGGCAGCGGACGCAGGGACTTCGCGGCCATAACCCACTCGCTAGCCATGACGGACAGCTCGCCGCGGCGAGACGCGATCACGCGACCGGTTACGCCGATGAAGTCACCGAGGTCCACGTCGGCCTTCCACCCAGCCAGCGCATCCTCGCCCACCTCTGCCAAAGACAGCATGGCCTGCAGCTGGGTTCCGTCGCCATCCTGCAGCGTGGCAAAGCAGAGCTTGCCGGTGTTGCGCATAAAGATTAGGCGTCCAGTGACGCTCACGACGTCCTGGGTTTCTTCGCCAGCGGCGAGGTAAGTGACGCCCTCTGCTTCAACCGGCTGCTCTTCAGCTTCACCATCAGTCTTCTTCACGGCCCACTGTGCACGCACCTCGGCTAGGGAGTGGGTACGTGGCACCTCGACCGGGTAGGCATCCTTGCCGGACTCGATGATCCGTTGGCGCTTCTCGCGGCGGATGCGAAGCTGTTCGGGCAGGTCTTGTGCGGGGGATTTTGCTGCGTCAGTCACGTTTACAAAGCCTAGCGCATGGCGCGGTGGGGTTACGGATTGAGGCATGTGAGAGGTTCGGGAGTGTTAGCTTGGAGGAACATAAGGCAGGTTTGCCCTTTTATTCCTAGGTAACGTTGCACAAGATTCAAAGGAAGCGTGCCCCATGTTTTCCTCACACCCGACTTCCCCCACCCGCAAGTACGCCCGCGTTACAGCAGCCTGCCTGGCCGCGGGTGTTCTAACCTTCACCGCCGGTTGCTCTGTCTTCCAACGTCCCGATGGAGCCAGCGAAGAAATTTCTTTCGGCGGCAAGAAGGACGGCTCCGGCAACGGCAGCGACTCCGGCAATGACAAGGGTCAGCCCGCGGCCGGAAACTACTCGGAGGTTTCCAAGGAGATCGACGACAACCGATTGCGGGAAATCTTCAAAGACGGCAACTTCAGTGACTGCGATCTAGGTCAGGATTTCTACAACCAGGCCTATCTCGATAGTTCAAAGGTTCTTCCCCTGGACTCGGCGGATATTTTTGTTAATTCCGAAACCTGCGCAGGCTTTGCCAAGCCAAAGAACAATGCTGACCTCCCGGAGGAAGTAAAGAATACGTCCAGCTATACCGCACTATCTGCCACCAAAGAGCGCCCAGACCTAGCGGATCTGATGGGCGACGATGCCGAATTTTCTGAGCTCTCCGACGATGGCATAAAAGGCTGGAAAGTTGCGACCAAGGATGAACTTTGCAGCCTTTCTGGTCCAGAGGGAACTCCGTTAGAGAACGCGGAAATCATGTCCACACACGGGTGCGACACCATCAAGCCTCTATTACGTTCACTAACGAATCTGGGCAACCGCTACCAGGAGCTTGAAGGCAAGGAAGCAAACATTGGCGGCGCTGAAGGGCCTCAGGAAGTTGGCGACCGCGTGGAACTCAACATCGTTGACGATGGTTTTCTCGAGAATCGAGAAAAAGCCAAGTCTAAGGATGAGGCAGTCACTGAGAAGGTAGGCCTCGGCAGGACGGAAATGAAACTGAAAAACCCCGAGGTCTTAATTGACAATCCTCGGGACTATGGCAAATTCTGCGCCGAGGTGGAGTATGCATACGAAGACGAATCACCGTTGTTCCCTCCATCCGAGATAGGTATGCAGACGCCGGATGGCGAGTACTGGGTGATGAAGATTGCCGACAAGACCGTAACCCCTATGTCCGACGGCAAGGGCAGTCAGCATTTCTGCTCGGAAGCTGGCGTTCCTTTTGATGACACCGACTTCATCATTATTGGAGCGGACACGCTCACGACTACCCAAAAAGACCTGGAGGAAGATGGAATGCCTCTGTGGCGCGTCCATGTGAAGCACAACGACGACGGGAAGTACGAAGTTAGTTAAGCCTCCGGGTGGCGCGGGTTCTTGAGCCCCGAGCCGTCCGGCACGTGGGCCGGGTCTCCGCCGAGCTCCACCTGCTTGTTGTTCTCGTCCACGAAAACCACGCGGGAGGCGTAGTCCTTCAGGTCTTCCTCGCTGTACTGGGCGTACCCGATAATTATGACGAGATCACCGGGACTGATTAGGCGCGCGGCGGCACCGTTGATACCGATCACTCCGCTGCCTCGGTCGCCGGTGATGGCGTAGGTCGTCAGGCGGTTGCCGTTATCGATGTCGACGATGTCGATCTGCTCGCCTTCAAGGATGTCGGCAGCTTCCATCAGATCAGCGTCGATGGTGCACGAGCCGACGTAGTGCAAGTCGGCCTGCGTAACTGTCGCACGGTGGATCTTTGATTTCAGCATTGTTCGCAACACGGGTGAACACCTTACTCGCGGCACAGCAATTAATCTATTTAGCTGGGATTTAGGCGTTCCGGTGCGCGCCGTCGCTCGGCAGTGCCACCACGAACTCAGGTTCATTAAAGCCCTTTTTCGCGAATGCCTCCGCCACAGCCTGCGCCGTTGCTTCCACCCGATCCTCGCGCAGCAGTGCAATGGCGGAGCCGCCGAATCCACCACCGGTCATGCGGGCGCCCAATGCTCCCTGTTCCATTGCCATATCCACCGCGGTATCTAGCTCCGGCACAGTGACCTCGTAGTCATCGCGCAGGGAGGCGTGACTGCCCTGCATCGATCGGCCGAAGGCCTCCACGTCTCCACCACTGATCTGTTGGATCGCTTCCGCGGTGCGGGCAATCTCGCTAACCACATGGCGTACGCGTGCCGCCACCTGCTGTGGGTCTTGGCCATTCGCTTGTGCCCACCGGGCGGAGTCCGCCTCTGCGTCCTTCGCATAGCGTAGGCTGCTCACGCCCAGGTCGGCGGTCACCCCATCGATCACGGCACGGCGCGCGGCGTATTGCCCATCGTTCAGGCAGTGCGGGGCATTCGTATTCATGATGAGGATGGCAAGCCCGCGCGCCGCGATGTCGAAAGGAACTAACGTGGCACTGTCTTCGGCGAAGTCGATGGCGAGCGCGTGGCCAGCCTGCCCGAATAGGGAAATGCGCTGGTCGAGGCCGCCCGTGGAGGCGCCGACTACCTCATTTTCTGCTCTTATTGACGCCCTCATGAGTCCGCTGCGCACCGCATCATCAAGGGGTGCGCTGCCGTTTAGGTCGAAGGCCGCAAGAGCCGCCGAGCATTCCAACGCTGCGGAGCTGGAAAGTCCTGCGCCGACTGGCACATCGGACTCAATGGCGAGGTTCAATCCACCAGCAGGCATCAGCCCGGCCTCGATGGCCGCCCAGATGGCTCCGACTGCGTAGCCGGCCCAGTTGGCTGGATTGTTGGGGCCAACCTCGGAAACAGGAATTTCGACGTGGACGATTTCGGTTGGGCCACCGTAGCGAGAAGCTACGCGGTACACACCGTCATTGTTCTTGGCGGCGGCCACGTAGGTGCGCTGCGAGAGCGCGAAGGGCAGGCTGATGCCGTCGGCATAGTCCACGTGCTCACCGATCAGGTTGACGCGTCCCGGCGCGGACCACACACCCGCAGATTGATAGCCGTAGACCTGCTGGAATAGGGATTGTACGTCGGCGGTGCCCTGCTCCTCGGTGCGGGTCTGCAGCCAGCGGGGGCTTACGTTAGTTGGCATTGTCGGCTACCTCCCGGAAGCGCTCGGCGATTCTTTCTGGTGTGGTGTCGGAAATCCAGGCTTCCTGGCCGGACTCGCTTCCCGCCAGGAACTTCATGCGCCCAGCAGAGCGCATCATCGAATACAGCTGCAAGTACAGGCGACCGTTTTCGCGATCCTCCCCCACCGGCGCCTGGTTCCAGGCAGCGATATAGGGAGTACGCTCAATGCCCTCGAAGAAGCGATCCATACGGCCCAGCAGGTCTAGGTAGAAGCGGGTGAGTTCATCCTTTTCCTCGTCTGTGAGTGCCGCGAAATCCGGGACTGCCCGGTTGGCCATTAGGATGACCTCGACCGGCCACTTTGCTGCCGCCGGAACATAAGCGGTGAAGTGCTCTCCAGCGAGAAGTACACGGGTGCCGGATTCCTTTTCAGCGGACAAGACGGCGTCAAAAAGATCCTGGCCGGTGTCTTCCCGGAAAGCGCGAGCGCGCGTGGCTACCTCGGCGGCGCGCGGCGGAACGAAGGGATAGGAGTAGATCTGGCCGTGCGGGTGTTGCAGCGTCACGCCGATTTCCTTGCCGCGGTTTTCAAAGGGGAACACGTAGCGGATGCCCTCGATAGCGGAGAGCTCAGCGGTGCGGTGGGCCCAGGCTTCGACGACGGTACGGGCACGCTCGTAGGGCAGATCCTTAAACGAGGAGTTCACATCCGGGGTAAAGCAGACGACCTCGCAGCGGCCAATGGCGGGCTTACGGGGGAAAAACTCCTGGCCGTCGACCTGTGTGGCGAAGTCGTCCGGCACCTCCATGTGCATGGACAGGGAGGGGAAGCGATTTTCAAAAACCACGACGTCGTAATCATCGGCGGGCACCTCAGTGGGCAGTTCGCCAGGTTTGGTGGGGGCCAGCGGATTCTCGTTCGCCGGGGGCATGAACGTGCGGTTCATACGGTGGGCGGCGTAGACATACCACTGGCCGGTCAAAGGATCCTGCCGCATCTCGGATTCCGTGGTGGCCTGTGGCAGATCACGGGAATCGTGCAGCTCCCGTTGTTTCTCCCCTGCCACGTATGCCGGTTCATCGTCGAAATACAGCAGCTCGCGACCATCCGCAAGTGTCGTTCGAGTTACCTTGAAATCATGCTGCACGGCGTGGATCACTCCCTTTAGTTAATGCGCATAGAGGCGCACGAAGAAAAAGCCCGCCTCTTCAGTGGGGCGGGCAATGCGTTATTTAGTTTGCGGTTCCTGCGGTTCGGCGGATTCATCAATCTTGATTGGATCCAACTTGGTCCACAGTACGAAGATCGCTGCCACGGCGATCATGGCCAACCCGCACACCAGGTTATATGTTTCGTTCTTCGGCTCGCCGGTGGATACATCCATACCCGGGTCAAGCAGGAAGTAGCTCAGCAAGAGCACAAGTCCGTACAGGCCCATGAGGGAACCGATGACATTGCGGATATCGAAGGCACCCGCCATGTGGGAGCCCTTCTTAGCAGTGTTCTTAGCCATTGTGTCCATTCACTCCTTTCTGAAAAACTTGCGTCCTTGTTAAGCGAACACGATGTTGAGGACGAGCACCATGGCCAGGCATAGGATGCCCAGCGGTACGGTGCGGCGGTACCACGGCAGGCTGGCTTCGGCAGCATCCGTGAGGTTTTCCTTCGGGGTGACGGACTTGACGAAGCCCACCAGTTCCTCATCCGGCTTCGGCTTGGTGACCATGGAAACCAGGATGGAAGCGATGATGTCCGTGACGAATGCCAAGGATGCGGCGACAAAGGCCGTGCCCTGTCCCGGGAGGTTGAAGAAGCTAGCGTCGGTGCTGCCGAAGGTGGCTATAGCCCAGTAGACAATCGCGATACCCGTACCGGAAACCAGGCCGACCCAACCTGCGGTGGGCGTCATGCGCTTCCAGAACATACCCAGGATGAAGGTGGCGAACAGCGGGGCGTTGAAGAAGCCGAACAGCGTCTGCAGGTAGTCCATGACGTTGCCGAAGTTGGATGCCAGCAGGGCGGTGAACACGGCGATGACGGTAGCGCCGACGGTGGCCATACGGCCGACCTTCAGGTAGTAGTCGTCGTCGCGGTCCTTCACGATGTAGGACTGCCAGATGTCATAGGAAAACACGGTGTTGAAGGCGGAAATATTAGCCGCCATACCAGCCATGAATGCGGCCAACAGACCTGCGATGGCCACGCCCAGCAGGCCGTTCGGCAGTAGGTCGCGCATCAGGTACAGGATGGCATCGTTCGGTTCGGCGGAGCCATCCATAATCGGGGTGACAGTCGCGCCTGCAACCATGCCCGGGATAACCACCAGGAACGGAATGAACATCTTCGGAAACGCACCGATGATCGGGGTCTTCCGTGCAGAGGACAGCGAATCGGCTGCCATGGAGCGCTGGACCTCCACGAAGTTGGTGGTCCAGTAACCGAAGGACAGCACGAAGCCCAGACCAAAGACCAAGCCGATAGCGGAGACGACCGGGTTCTCAAAGCCTGAGATTTCGGTGCCCGGCCAGGTGTGGAAGTGCGAGGAGTCTGCAACCTTGGCCTGCAGGCCATCCCAACCACCAACCTGGTGCAGGCCGATCATTGTCAGCGGCAGCAGGGCGGCGATAATCACGAAGAACTGCAGCACCTCGTTGTAGATCGCTGCGGACAGACCACCCAGGGTGATGTACGACAAAACGATGACCGCGGCAACAACCAGGGTGACCCACAGTGGCCAGCCGAGCAGTGAGTTAACCACCTTGGCCAGCAGCAGTAGGTTCACGCCGGCAATCAGCAGCTGAGCTACGGCAAAGGAGATGCCGTTGACCAGGTGCGCGCCGTTGCCAAAACGGCGCTGCATGAACTCCGGAACGGAGCGCACCTTAGAGCCGTAGTAGAAGGGCATCATCACGATGCCGAGGAAGACCATGGCCGGGATCGCACCGATCCAGAAATAGTGCATGGTCTCGAATCCGTACTGCACGCCGTTGGCCGAGTGACCCACGATTTCAACGGCGCCCAGGTTGGCAGAGATAAAGGCCAGACCCGTCACCCAGGCGGGTAGGGATCGGCCGGAGAGGAAGAAGTCGATTGAGCTGGACACCTTGGACTTAGCTGCCCATCCGATGCCGAGGACGAAAGCGAAGTATAGCGCGACCAGCGCGTAGTCTACCCAGCTCGCGTCCAAACGTAGTCCTTCAGCTGTCATAGCTGCGAACCTCCAGGAACGTCGGGTTCCCGTCCCAGGCACCAATCGTTTTAGTTCACAACTACCAGCGACGAGAACTATTGGATGTTTGATTCAATAGAAATCTTAACGCCGCGTAGTGCTATAAAGGAAATTCTTTTCTATTTATGGAAGTACCTCTGTTTTAGGTCTCGACGCCCCCACGCGAAACATAGCAAATCCCACATTCAAAGCTGCGCTTTTCGCCTGGTTGCAGGCGAATAAGGTCACGACCGGAACGCAATGCGTCCGGTGGGCACGTCATCGGTTCGACAGCTAATGCCCGTCCTACACCGGGGTATCCTTCGCGACGAGCCGGATCCGCGGTAAACACCTGGAACCAGTTAAAGCCCTCTCCTACCCACAGACGCACGCCCTCGCCCTCGGGGTTCAGCAACTGTGCCTCGGCAGTCGCCCCCTGTGCCCTATCGACATCACCGAAACAGTGATCCAGCCAAACCCCTGCCATACGCTGGCCCGCTTCCACGTCCGGCAACACCCGGCGAGCAGGAATCTCCGGCCCGGCGGGCAGGTTTCGCACAGAATCCAGTGGCAGGTTCGTACCGACCGGCAGGTGCACAACGCAATCGTCCAGCGGAGTACCTAGCGCGCTTAGGTAGGGGTGCCACCCCAGACCAAAGGGGCAGGAAGCGTCGCATTCATTACGCACCTCAAAGGTGGCGAATAACCCCTCGCCTTCTCCACTACCCGCAGCGCGTACGGCCCATGTCATCCGCAAAAGCAAGGGCCACGGCCAGCCAGCCCGCAGGCCGGTAGAAAGCTCCAGCGTTACAAAATCCTCACCCTGGTCGGCAATGTGCCAGGCCATCTGTCCCACGAATCCATGGATGGCGGTGGCTCGTCCCGGCTCAGTAATGTCCAGCCGGTGCAGTACACCGTCGTGGGCGAACACACCATCGGCGGTGCGGTTCGGCCAGGGCGCCAGCATAATGCCGGAAGAAAGCGGTGGATAAGTCCCCTCGGGGTAGGAAACCACCAAGGGCTTTCCCGCATATTCCAGACTTCGTAGGCCACCGCCGAACGTGGAAATGCTAGCTCGGTACTCCCCTGCAGAAATCTCTACGAAAGGGTGCGAGTGGCGTTGATCCTGATCCATGGCTCTACTCTGCTGCACCCTCAGTGCCAGCCTCGTCAAGCCCCTTGAAACCCGTACCCAGCGGAACTCCGACGTTGTCGATCAAGCGCGTCGTACCGACGCGCGCCGCTACCAGCAGGCGAGCTTCGCCGTCTGCCGGGCAGTCGGAAAGGTCCGTACCGCGCAGCTCAAGATAGTCCACCTCCACGTCTGGGGTGGCGTCCAAAATAGAGCCGGCAGTCTGCAGAACCGCCTCGGCGCCTTGCTCGGCTACAAAAGCTCCGGCGGTCAGAGCCGCTGAAAGAGTCAGTGCCAGCTCACGTTCTTCCGCGGAGAGGTAGACATTGCGGGAGGACTTCGCCAGTCCGTCAGCCTCGCGAACGATCGGCACTCCATGAACCTGTACCTCCATGTTTAGGTCCGTGACCATTTGCTGGATCAGCAGCAGCTGCTGATAATCCTTCTCCCCGAAGAATGCGTGATCGCAATGGGTGATTGTAAAGAGCTTGTTCACTACCGTCAGCACGCCCGCGAAGTGGGTTGGGCGGTGTGCACCCTCCAGGATGCGACCGGCCTCACCTGGGTGGATGGTAGTGCGCGGGCCATTGGGGTACATCTCACGCGGGCTGGGGGCGAAGACTGCATCCACGCCCGCGGCCTTAAGCTTCTCCACATCAGCATCCAAAGTGCGCGGGTAGGCATCCAGGTCCTCCCCCTCGGCGAATTGCAATGGGTTGACGAAAATACTGACGACGACCAGAGCACCGGGAATCTGCTGTGCGGCCTGCACCAGCGAAAGGTGCCCCTCGTGCAGCGCACCCATAGTGGGTACCAATACGACTGGGCGACCTGCCTTGCGCATTGCGCGGGTCAGCTGCCCGATTCCCTCAATCTCCGTGAAAACCTCTGCCTGGCCAGGTGTGAACGTCATGGTTCTTACTCTAGATCCAGCAGTCTTTCGACCTCAATAGCCCCCGCCTTTAGCGCGGTGCGGCGGGCCATGGTTGTGTATGCGTTTTCGGCGCTAGTGTTCTGGGTTTCCAAGCTCCGCAGCGCCGCCAAGTGGCGCATCACCGCAGCCGCATCGTCGCGGGCAACTGGCCCAGTCAGCCCATCCATGCGCTTCTCCAGGGCATTGTCCACCGCCGCGTGGGCAATGCGACGCAGCAGCAGCGCACTATCGGGGCTTTCGCCTGGTGCGTCGACCGCCCGATCCAGGATTTCTTGCGCATCCGTCAACAGTGTCACCAGGTGGTTGGCTGCATGTGCCATTGCCGCGTGATAAGCCGCGCGATGGTTCTCGGGAATCGCGACTGGCACCCCGCCGAGGCTGGCTACGAGTGTCTGGGCAACCACGTCACCCACCTCGGAGTCGCTGGTTACGCCCCATGCACATCCGTCCAAGCGCTCACTATCAGCTGGGGTTCCGGTGAATGTCATTGCCGGATGCAGTGCTAGCGGCAGTGCGCCGGTATCGGTAATCGGTTGCAGAATCTCGCAGCCAAAGGCACCGGATACGTGCGCGACGATCTGCCCGTCGCGCGTGTGTTGCGCCACCTCTTCAATCACCTCGGGAAGCTTCGGATCCGGCACCGCCAGAACCACGAGCGCGGCGTGTGCAGTGCTGCCGAGGCTAATGCGGGGAATGTTCGGGATTCTTTGTGACGCCAACTCTTCCGAGCGTGCCGAATGCGCGTACACACCATGCACATGATGGCCGGCGCGTGTAAAAGCTTCAGCTAAAGCCACGCCAACCTTGCCGGCTGAGATTATGCCGACCGACAGACGCGGCTGTTGAATATCCGTTTCCGCCACTTAGTTCTTGAAACGCTTCATCAAGTCGGCGACAGTCACAGCATTCTTGGCCTCGTCGGCGCGTCGACGACCGTGAGCGCCTTCGGCCTGCTCATCCGGCCGGGACTCTTCAGCTGCCTGTGGCTGCTGCTTAGCCTGGTTAGGGTTTGCAGTGTGATCGCGACCGGAACGCACAGCGTCAGCACTAGGCATCTGAGCGCGACGCTTCTGTGCAGGCTTCGTCTCGTCCATGGCGGTCGTATCCACAACCAACGGCAGCTGGGAGGTCTCCTCGGAGTCCTGGCCAGTCCAGTTCACAGCAGCAAAAGTGCCAGTGTTGAATTTCGGCTTGCTGCGGTGCTGTGCCTTATGCGGTTGACTTGTCTGCTGTGCTTGCTGGGGCTTTGCGTCGTGACCCGCATTGTTACCGCTGCCCTGGCTCAGCTCGCGTACGCGCTCAGCCTTGGCGCGGACGGCGCGCTGTTCTCCTTCACCGAAGTCCTCACCGGTCAGCTCCGCAAGCTGCTGACGCATACGAGCCAGCTCCGCACGTAACTCCTCCAGGTGCTTATCGCGCTCATCCTGAGACTTCTTGGCCTCCGCCGCATACTTAGCTTGGGTTTCCGCCTCGCGCTTCTTCAGCTGCGCGCGTTCGCTCTGCAGCTGTGACTGGTAGTAGCTCTCTTGGTTTTCCGCCTGCTCACGAGCGAGCTTCAGGGCGCCCGCATAGCGCAGCACAAGCACCACGCCAAAGAACGCGGCCCACAGAGCGGCGATCAGAGCTACCTTCAGCCAGCCATCGGAATCCATGAACAGCATCAGCACGCTTGCCAGCAGAGCCAGTACCACTAGGCCGAACATAAGGAATCGAGAGAAGCTCGAAGGTTCGTTCGACGCAACCTGCGACCCCTGGAGCTGGTTTCCCCGATAAGTGGAGTCATCTTCGTACCCCGGAGCATCCAGGGACTGGCGCCCGTTAAAGGACTGCTGCGGCTGGTGAGACTGCTGTGGCTTAGGAGACTGCGGGAAGCTCATGGTCAACACACTACCCAACGTCGAGCCCGTTGGGCGTTAATGGCGCATCCGGCGGTGGCGCTTCACAGCTGCGTTCCAGCCACATACCGGCCACAACAGCAGCCAAAGCCCCCACCGCCCCAGCTATCACCCCAGGCAGATCGGCCTCCGCGGCCATTAGACGTCCCGCTTGTGGAATAACGTACATTCCCGCCCCCGCAAACAGGCCCAAAAACACAGCACCAGCCCACGCCGTTGCTTTCCCTAACGCTAACCACTGAGTCACAGTCGTCGGCTGCATCTGAGTGCGATCCATGCCGATACCACTGTTGCCGATGCGCTTGCGGATCACCCACCCGCCTATCGCGCATACGATTGCGAAAATCCACAACAGTACGGAGCTCGTCGCCTTAATCGGCGGGAAACTGCCATAGAAGCTCAACGTACTGACCCAAGCAATAAGAGCACAGACTATAGCCACTAAGGCGACCGTAGAGATCTTCGTGCGCTTTAGCGGGCTCATCGTATCTGCCTCTTTATCCCTCTTTGACTCTCTCCAGACTGATACTCTTCAGACTAGCCAAGCGAGCCCGCGGTTACAGTTAGCTCCGCGGCGCAGCCGGGACAATGGCCTTCCGCTCCGCTGGATCGACCTCTTCCAACCACTCCAGGATGCTTCGCCCGGCCAAGCTACACCAGGGTTCCTGAGCCAGCTGCAGATCATTAAGGGGCACCAACACGAATGCCCGCTCATGGGCATAGGGGTGTGGGATGACAAGCTCAAACCCCCACTTCCCCTGGGATTGGATGGGTTGGAACTGGGCGTCAAAACCAAAAAGTATATCCACATCGACAGTTCGCGGCCCCCACCGAACCTCGCGCTCCCGCCCCGCGACGGCCTCCGCGAATTGGCAGTGATGCAACAGCGCCAAAGGATCCAGCGATGTCCTGACGGCCACCACGGAGTTGCGGAATTCCTGCTGCTCGACCCCGCCCCACGGCGGAGTGGCGAAGATTCGCGACTTTTCCACGATGTCGATGGCCGGGTGCATTTCCAGCAGGTCATAAGCGCGTTCGATCTGCGCAGTGGGACTGCCGACGTCTCCCGGCAGGTTGGAGCCGATTCCCAGGAAAACAGTGATCATCGCTTGGACCTCCTAGCGACTACACGCACGTCAGCGAATGGATGGGCGATGGGAGCCTCGGGCTTGTGCACCGTGACCTCCACGGCATAAACCCCGCTGAGCTCGGCAATTTCATCGGCGATCTCCGAGGCCAGGGTTTCGATCAGGTCGTGGCTCTGCCCACGCGGCGTGCCCCGTCCTTCGACCGCATTGACCGCAATATCGGCCAGCTGCACATAGTCGATTGTGTTTTCCAGCGCGTCGGTGTCCGCGGCGGCGCGGAAGTCCGTCCACACCACCATGTCAACGATGAATTTTTGACCGGTGTCCTTCTCGTGTGAAAACACTCCGTGGTGGCCGAATGCTTCCACGCCCATGAGCTCGATGCGGTCAGCCACGTCGTGCCCTCCATTGCTCGTCGATGTCAGGGCCGCATCCGGTGGCCATTGCGTGTGCAACATCCACGGCGGCCCGTGTCGGAGCTACTTTATGCACCCGGACGGCCCAGACGCCAACTGCCGCCGCGAGTGCAGAGGTCGCCGCAGTGGCATCGTCCGCGGATTCCGGGGTGCCAGGCTTGCCATCGCTGGCCGGGCGCAGTGCTGTGAGGAAGCGCTTTCGCGAAGCTCCTACCAGCACCGGATAGCCCAACTGCACCAGTCGGTCCATCGCACCGAGCAGTTGCCAGTTCTCCCGTGGAGTTTTCGCAAAGCCGATGCCGGGATCCAGGTAAATCTGTTCCTTTGTGACGCCCGCCGCCTCCGCAGCTTCAATTCGCTTTTCCAGCCAGTGGATGACGTGGCCGACGATATCCTCACCGTGGTCGTGGTAGCCCTCGGCACCGGCGAACTCAGCGGCTTTTCCCTTGTTCCAATGCATGAGGATGATCGGCAGTCCGGATTCCGCAGCCAGCGGGAGCATGTCGGGGTCTGCCAGACCGCCGGAGACGTCGTTGAGATAAGTGACGCCCGCTTTCCACGCGGCCCGCGCCGTCGAAGCCCGCATCGTGTCGATGCTGGTGGCGATTCCCCGACGGGATAGCTCCTCGATGACTGGGGTGACGCGGGCAGCCTCCACGGCTGGGTCGACGCGAGTTGCGCCTGGGCGGGTGGATTCCCCGCCGACGTCGATGATGTCCGCTCCATCGGCGACCATGGCTTCCGCGTGAGCCAAGGCGGCCTCGGTGTCGGGGTAGGCTCCGCCATCGGAAAAGGAATCCTCGGTGACGTTGAGAATGCCCATCACGAGGGTGCGCTGGGGGCCGGCGGGAGTTGGATCCGTCACGGTCGGATCAGCGCCATCGCCTCTGCGCGGGAGGCTGCGTTCTTCTGGAACCCACCGCGAACAGCGGAGGTTACCGTATTAGCGCCGGGCTTGCGGATACCACGCATGGCCATGCACAGGTGCTCGGCTTCCAGGACGACGATTACGGCGGAAGGATCCAGCTTCTCCACCAGCGCATCAGCCACCTGGGAGGTCAGGCGCTCCTGCACCTGCGGGCGCTTCGCCAGGCCATCAATGAGCCGTGCCAGCTTGGACAGGCCGGTGACCTTGCCAGATTCGCCGGGAATGTATCCGATGTGCGCCTTGCCGAAGAAGGGAACCAGGTGGTGCTCACACATCGAGTAGAAGGTGATGTCGCGGACGAGCACCAGCTCCCGGTGGTCTTCGCTGAAGGTCTTGTTGAGCACCTCGGTGGGGTCCTCGTACAGCCCCGAGCAGGTTTCGCGGTAGGCGCGCGCTACGCGGGCTGGGGTCTCTTGGAGCCCTTCGCGGTCGGGGTCCTCGCCAATGGCGAGCAGCAACTCACGGATGGCAGCCTCTGCCCGCTCCTGGTCGAAGGTGCCGGGAGCGAGTGGCTGTTGAGGGTTATTCACTAGTTGTCTTCCTGTTCCCGGTCATCATTCCGGTTCTTTTCCCATGGGAACGTTTGCTTCGGCATTTCCTGCCGACGGTGCTGTCCCTGTGGCTCAGCCTGTGGCTGCGGCTCCTGCGGCTCCGGCTGTACATGCGGTTCCGGCTGCGGCTGAGGTGCCTGTGCCTCCTCTGCTACCTGTGGCTCCGGAGCCTCGTGTGCCTTCTGCTGTTGATGATCCGGCTGCTCATGAGCAGGCAGCTGGAAGCCACGTTCTTCCGGTACCGGAGGGACGAATTGACCATTCTGGCCGTACTGGGGCTGCTGAGCTTGCGGGCTGTTCTGCGACCGCTGGATCTGTGGGAACTGCTGCTGCCCCTGCTGCAGACGCTCTGCCTGTCGCTTCTCGTTCTGTGCCTTACGCTTCTCCATACGTGCACGGCGAGCCGCGGAGAAGAAGTTCGTCCGCTCCGGTGGCTCCTCGCCACGCTCGCGCGCAAGCTCCACAGGGGTCTTCACCGGCTCCCGGTGATCGCACGGGCGGTCCAGATCCTGCATCGGGAAGATGTCAGAAACTTCACGAGTTTCAATACCCTCGAAGATGGACTCCAGATCCGGGCGACGCAGGGTCTCCTTCTCCAGCAGTTTGGAAGCCAAAGTATCCAGATAATCGCGGTTGTCCCGCAATACCTCGTAGGCAATCTGCTGCGCCTTGTTCATCAGCATGCGCACCTGATCGTCAATCTGGTTCGCAACGTTCTGGGAAGGCTGGTTACCGCCCTGGCCACCCCGGCCGACGAAGGGGTCCCCCTCGTCCTGGCCATACTTCACGGCACCTACGACAGGGCTCATGCCGTATTCCACAACCATTGCACGGGCAATGTTCGTAGCCATCTCGATATCTGCAGAGGCACCCGTCGTCGGATTACCAAACACCAACTCCTCAGCAGCTCGGCCGCCCATGGCAAAGACCAGACGGGCAAACAGCTCGGAACGGTTGTACATGCCTTTGTCGTCTTCCGGCGCCGTCATGGCGTGACCGCCAGTGCGGCCGCGAGCTAGGATCGTCACCTTGTACACACGGTCAATGTCCTTCATTGCCCAGGCCGCCAGCGTATGGCCGCCCTCGTGGTAGGCAGTGACCTTCTTTTCATGCTCCGAAATGATCTTGGAGCTGCGGCGCGGTCCACCCACCACACGGTCAGTGGCTTCCTCCAGCGCATCGGCGGTAATCACATTGCCTTCTACGCGGGCGGTCAGCAGGGCTGCCTCATTCAGCACGTTCTCCAGATCCGCACCCGACATGCCCGCAGTACGCTTCGCCAAAGACTTCAGATCCACATCCTTGGCTAGCGGCTTGTCCTTCGCATGTACGTTGAGAATCTGCTCACGGCCAGCCAGGTCGGGGTTGGTCACCGGAATCTGGCGGTCAAAGCGACCTGGGCGCAGCAGAGCGGGATCCAGAATGTCAGGACGGTTGGTAGCAGCCATCAGGATCACACCATCGCGGTCGCCGAAGCCGTCCATTTCCACCAGCAACTGGTTCAGAGTCTGCTCACGTTCGTCGTGACCGCCGCCCATGCCGGCACCACGCTGGCGACCGACCGCATCGATCTCATCGACGAAGATGATGCATGGAGAGTTTTCCTTTGCCTGCTTGAACAGGTCGCGAACGCGAGAAGCACCCACGCCGACGAACATCTCCACGAAGTCGGAACCGGAGATGGTGAAGAATGGCACACCGGCTTCGCCGGCCACGGCACGAGCCAGGAGCGTCTTACCCGTACCGGGCGGGCCATACAGCAGAACACCCCGCGGAATCTTGGCGCCCAAAGCCTCGTAGCGGGTCGGGTCAGTCAGGAAGTCGCGGATCTCATCCAGCTCCTCAACCGCTTCGTCTGCACCGGCAACATCGTCGAAGGTTGTATCCGGGTTATCTTTGTTGAGCTGCTTGGCGGTGGACTTACCGAAGCCAAAAGCACCCATGCCGCCGCCACCCTGCATGCGCGACAGCATGAACATCAGCAGGCCGAAAATCAGCAGCATCGGCAGCAGCATCACCAAAAGGCTGCCCAGGAAACTATCTTCAGTGACCTTGGTGTTGTACTTCTCCGCCTCGGACTTCTGCACCGCATCGAAGATCTCCGGAGCCGTGCGCCCGGGGTACTTCGCGATGACCTGCTCGATGTCCTTCTTGCCGTCGACTTCGATCGACTTCTTCAGCTTCAGCTGTACCTGCTGCTCACGATCGTTGATCTGAGCTTCCTTGACGTTCTTCTCGTCAAGCTGCTTCATGGCTACGGAGGTTTCAACCTCGTCATAACCACGGGCGTCATCAGTTAGAACACCGAATGCATAGATCGCGATAAGGACCACGGCGACGATTCCCGCGATCCTCAGTACCTTCTTCTTGTCCATATTTCCTAGTGAGTTGTTGAGTTAAAAAGCCGTGCGAACAGTTCTTTATTCGTAAACGCGAGGGTGCAGAGTGCCCACGTAGGGCAGATCGCGGTAGCGTTCGGCGAAGTCCAGGCCATAGCCCACGACGAACTCGTTGGGAATCTCGAATCCAACATCGGCCAGCTCAATCTGTACCTTCTGAGCCTCGGGCTTACGCAGCAAAGTAACGACGGACAGCGACTTCGGATGGCGGTTACGCAGGTTTTTCATCAGCCAGGACAGGGTCAGTCCGGAGTCGATAATGTCCTCGACAATCACCACGTTGCGACCCTCGATGTCACGATCCAGATCCTTGAGGATACGCACCACGCCTGAAGAGCTCGTGGAATTGCCATAAGAGCTCACTGCCATGAACTCCAGCTGAGTTGGGATATCCAGCGCCCGTGCGAAGTCGGTAATAAAGAACACCGCGCCCTTCAGCACACAAATGAGGATGAGGTCATCTTCTTCATCACGGAAACGATCAGCGGTGGCCTTAGCCAGTTCTGCAACGCGAGCTTGCAGCGTTTCCTCGTCAATGAGGACACTTTCTAGGTCGTCGCCGTACGGATTTTCCGGGACATTGAAGTTCTTTTCGCTATGCATCGCAGACCTCGTCTCGTCGTGATTGGCTGTGTTAGTTCTCGGGTAGTTACTGGGTTGCTACTGGGGTGTTTTCTCGGCGGTATTCCGTCGTCGACTTCTCCGCCTTTAATGCCTGCCTGGCATTCTAGCGCGCAGCTACGACCGGGGGACAGTCGCCAACTGCAGATACCCTTCGCAGCGCCGTACCACCAGTCGGTGGGTACGCCGTTTCTCATTCATTGTAGGTGAGCCCGGCACCCCACCTGGACTTTCTTCCAAAGGCCCCTCCACAGGCCATGGCACCGCGGTACCTCCCTGCCCTTTCCACGCCATAACCAGCGCATCTATTGCCTTGAGATGGCTACTTGTCAGAGGTCCCGTTCTATCGGTCAGCCACCGCCTCACGATCCTGCGCCGCAGCGCCGCTGGGTGCCGTTGTAATTCGGCGCAGTTTAATGACGCCCCCTTTTCAGCGACCGCTAACTCCCTTTCCGCCAACGCGTTGAGCAATTCGACGTCTTCCCGCAGCATCCGTGCGGTTCGCGCCACATTGGCTCCGAAGTGTTCCCCGAGAGCATCGTGCAAAAAGGGCAGCACCTGGGTGCGAATACGGCTGCGCAGATACGCATTGCTGTAGTTGTGTGGGTCCTCCCACCACTGCACGCCCACGCTGCGGCATTCGGCCTCCGTTTGTTTCCGTGTACAGCGCAGCAGGGGGCGACCCAGCCATGCTGCGCCCGCAGCTACTGCCACATGGTCAGTGTGTACGGCACGCATCCCCGCAATGGCCTCTGCCCCGGATCCGCGCACCAACCCGATCAGTACTCCCTCGGCATCGTCGTCGGCAGTGTGAGCAACCAGAAGTGGCCTCCCGGCCGCAGCGGCACCTAACGCACGGTAGCGTGCTTCGCGCGCCGGCCCCTCCCCCGCTCCATCGACATCAACGGTGCGGATCTCCGCGGTAGCTCCCAACGTGCAAGCGGTTTCCGCAGCCTTACATGCGATATCCGCGGAGCCTTCCTGCAGTTGATGATCCACCACCACCGCATGCACCGGGATGTCACAGCGCAGTAAGCCGTGTACGAGTGCCAGGGAATCGGCTCCACCCGACAGCCCTACGGTTACCCCAGCGCGCACCTGCTGCGCTCGGATCGTGGGTGTACCTGGGTGATCCAACTCCTGCAGCCAAGCTCGGATCTCCGATTGAACGCTCATGAGAGAAAGCTACCGGGCGGTACGCACCGCGTTCGCCAACCGGTCCAGAGCCGGACGGGCGGTGTTTGGATCCGACTCATTCGACAGGAACGCAAAGGTCAGTGGCCTGCCAGAGGCTGTCATCACTGTTCCTGCCAGAGCATTCACCCCAGAAAGAGTGCCGGTCTTAGCTCGCACCCAGCCGGCGGAGTTCTCCGCTCCGGAGCCTTCGCCATAGCGTGCCTCCAGGGTGCCTTCCACACTGGAGACCGGTAGCAGGTCCAGAATCGGACGCACGTCCTTGTTGGCCAGCACGCCGTCTAACTCATGGGCGGTCAGGCGGTTCTTTTCGCTCATTCCGGAATTATCAAAGAGCACTGCATCGGTCGTATCAATACCGTGTTCACGCAGCACGTCCAGCGTCGCACCGGTAGCGCCCTCAAAGGTCGTTGGCGCCCCCTTGGCCTTCGCAACCTCGCGGCCAATGGCCTCTGCCAGCAAGTTATCGCTGTGCACCAGCATGTCGCGCAAGCGCACCTTTAGCGGTGCAGAGGTGACAGTTGCAATGGATTTGGCGCCACTGGAGTTCGGCGTCATTTCGTCTTCGACAGCAACCTTCACATCCACGCCGAGCGCATCAGCTACAGCGCGCCCCACATCTTCGCCGGGGGTGTGGGAACGAGCAGAATCGGACTTATTGGGATCGAGTCGGCCCGCATCAAGCATCACGGCATCGAGGTTGGCGACATTGCCTCCGTCGATGTCATCGTGATCCCAGGTTTCATTGAAGAGGTCGCCAGAACGCGGTGAGTTATCGACCACGATGGAAGTCACAGGCTGGCTACCGAGTTGTTTCTTTGCTTCCTTGGCCAACTCGGCAATAGAGGCCGCATCAGTGAAGAACCCCTCACCATTGCGCGACAAGGTCACGTCTCCGTCGCTGCGCAGAATGAGTGTGCTCGGATCTTGGGGATCCTGCAGCAGTTCAGTGCGCCACGTACTGTCATGGTCCAGCGCCAGCAGCGCAGCTGCGGCCGTGAAGATCTTGGTAGACGACGCCGGGGTGAGCTTTTGGTTTTCATCCTTGGCCCACAGCACCTCGCCAGTCTCCACATCCGTGACGGAGGCAGAAAGAACGCCCAAGGCGGGATCCGCGGCAGCGCGCCGCACGGCAGTCTGCACGTCGGGCACCGATCCGGTGGGAGTGTTCATGACTGCAGTGGGTTCGGCAATCTGTTGGGGCTCGTGCACCTCATAGCGGTTGCTCATTGACCACACCACAGCAGCCCCCACCACTAGAGCGACAACGACTACGAAGGCGACGATGCTCCACAGCCAGACTTTCAGGGACTTCTGCTTACTCACTCGCTTCACCCTAGCCGAAAAACACCGCTCGGTTAGAATGGTGCGCATGAGCAAAAACATCGAAGTAACCATTGAAATCCCGAAGGGTTCCCGCAACAAGTACGAGGTCGACCACGAGTCCGGCAAGGTCTACCTGGATCGCTACCTGTTCACCCCCATGGCCTACCCGGCTGACTACGGGTTCATTGACCACACGCTGGGCGAGGACGGCGATCCACTGGACGCACTGGTGATCCTGCCGGAGCCGGTATTCCCTGGCGTGATCGTCAAGGCTCGCCCGGTCGGCGTATTCAAGATGACCGACGAGGCCGGCGGTGACGACAAGCTGCTGTGCGTACTGGACGACGTTCGCTTCGAGCAGTTCCAAGACATCGAAGACATCGATCAGTTCACCAAGAACGAGATCGAGCACTTCTTCGTTCACTACAAGGATCTGGAGCCGGGCAAGGAAGTCAATGGTTCCGGTTGGGGCAACAAGGCAGAGGCCGAGCGCATCCTGCAGGAAGCGATCGATCGCCACCAGGATTAATCGCGCTGAATGTATGCGCTGACTAGTTGCGCTGCCTAATAGCGTCTATCCTTCAACGCCGTTAAGTCTGGCCGGGCGAGAGAATCAGCCTAGCCAGCCTGACGCACGTGGACTTCGGAGGGGGATTAACGATCCCCCTCCGTTTTCTTTTGCCAGCGGGTGGCTACCTGGTGGGCAATCTCAATAAGCACAGCACCGCCCGCCCCTACGGCCAGACCCAAACTCATAAGTTGCAGATTCTCCGTGTGCAGCATCAATAGCTCGCGGAATGGTGGAACGAGGAAAATCACCAGGTATCCGCCCACACAGCAGACCAGCAGGAGTACCTTCCACCAAACCAGTGGACGCGCCACGATGCCCAGCACCCAAAGCCCCATAATGATCAGCGCCACAAGTACGGCAGTCCCGGCCTGCTGCCGTTGGATCTCCGGCACATCGGCGCCGGGGTAGATGATCATCCACATCGCAACGCAGATGCCGCCGATAAGCACTCCAGAGGGGATGGCCAGGGACAGCACACGTTGAACGAACCCTTCGCGTGGGCGCTCCGTGTTGGGAGCCAGAGACAGCACGAACGCTGGAATACCGATAGTGAACCATCCAGTGATCGTCACGTGAATCGGCTGGAATGGGAACGCGATACCCAGCACCGCTACTACTAGTGCGAGCACCACCGAATACACGGTTTTCGTTAGGAAAAGGTGGGCTACGCGCTCGATATTGCCGATCACCCGGCGCCCTTCGGCCACCACGCGCGGCAGCGCGGAAAACTTATTCGTCAGCAGCACCAGCTGCGCCACGCTGCGTGTCGCCGGTGCACCCGACCCCATGGCTACGCCAATGTCGGCTTTCTTCAGCGCCAACACGTCATTGACTCCATCGCCGGTCATCGCGACCGTGCGATTCTGTCGGTGCAGAGATTCCACCATTTGCTGTTTTTGCTCGGGACTCACACGCCCGAAGACGTTTGCACGGGCAATCTCTTCGTCAAAGGCTGCCTCATCCAGGTCGCTGAGAGTACGGGCGTCGACTGCCACAAGCTTCCGGTCCGTAGCCTTGCGTGCCACGGCTGCCACCGAGTCCGGGTTGTCGCCGGAGATGACTTTGATGTCCACGTTTTGTCTATCGAAGAACTCGAGCGTCTCGCGGGCATCGGAGCGCAGTTGTTGGCGCAGCACAATCAGCACAGGTTCGTCGAGTTGCGGAGCGGCATCCATGGTGAGGCTGTCGGTGTTCATCCAATCGTGACCGCCGCCTTTGACCTGGCCGAAAACGAGAAGGCGAAGCCCCTGACCCCCTAGTTTCTTGGCTGTTTTGGCGGCGGGGCTTCCTTCGTGCAGAAGTACATCGGGCGCGCCCATGATCCACGCTGTGGCATTGGATACAGCGAACCCCGAGAACTTGTACCGCGAGTTAAAGGGAATCTCTTGGCCCTGCCACTGTTCAGGTTCTACGCCCCACTCGCGCAGCCCAGCCACGATGGAGCGGGCGGTGTCGTTGAGCTCGTCCTGGGCGCTCAGCATGGCGGCGAGGTTGCGGCCCCAGGATTCCTCCGCGTCCTTTCCTTCGGCGGTGACGATGGAGTCCAGCTCCATCTCATTCGTGGTGAGCGTTCCGGTCTTATCCGTGCATACAGTATTGACGCGGGCGAGTCCCTCAATAGCTACGAGTTCGTTGACCAGGGCTTTGAACTTGCCGAGGCGGATTACGCCCGCGGCAAAAGCTATGGAAGTCATGAGAACCAGCCCCTCCGGCACCATCGGAACGATAGCGGCAGCCATTGAGAGGATGGATTCGCGCAGGCTCGTGCCAGAACGCACAAGCTGGGTCCAGATCGTAAGAATGCCGGTGGGGATCAACAGCCAGGTAATGACCTTGAGGATGCTATTGATCCCGTTCATAAGCACGGAATCGGTAAGCGAAAACTCGCTTGCTTGCGACGCCAAGCGTGCGGCATAGGCCTCGTCTCCGACTTTGTCGGTGCGAAACAATGCGGAGCCCTCATTGACGATGGAGCCCGAAAGGATTTCCGCTCCTTCCGCCTTGGACACAGCATCGGCTTCCCCAGTGAGTTGGGATTCGTCGACGCGCACAGAACCGGAAACCACGGTGCCGTCCACGACGACCTCGTCACCGGGGCGAAGTTTGATGATGTCCCCCAACACCACCTCGTGCTGCGGAATGGACTTTTCTACACCATCGCGGATGACAGTTGGCTCTGATTCGCCGACAATGCGCAGCTTGTCGAGAGTCTTCTTGGCCCGCAGTTCCTGGATCACGCCCACCGCGGAGTTGGCGATGATAAGTAGACCAAAGGCAGCATTGATCACTGAGCCAGTGGACAGCACGATTGCACACAGCACCCCGAGGATGGCATTGACGCGCGTGAAGATATTGGCGCGCAGGATCTGTGCCACACTCCTGCCGGTTCCGCTGCCCGGAACATTAATCTCGCCGCGCTGCGTGCGTGCTGCTACCTCTTCAGTAGTGAGCCCCCGCGTGGGGTCGGTATAAACCCGCCCGCTCGTGCTCTCCACTTCAACCTCCTTCGTTGATGGCCACTAGAAAACTACTCTCAGTGCTCCTTCCATTTAACTCCACTTAACTCCCCACCCAACCCTTGCCTACAATGGGGCGACATGAGTGAATTCGAGACTGTACAGCCCACCGACGTTCCCTCCGGCGCGCAGCTGGTCGACATCCGCGAGGTAGATGAATACAACCAGTGGCATGCGGAGGGCGCGATTAACCTTCCTCTTTCCGAGCTGCAGGCCCGATACGGCGAGCTGGATCTGAACGAGGATATTTACCTCATTTGCCTGTCTGGTGGCCGCTCCGCCCGTGCCTGCCAGTGGCTTGAGCAAAACGGCATCGAAGCTATCAACGTGGCCAATGGCACGGCTGGTTGGCGCGACGCCAGCCTCCCCATCGTGGGGCAACCCCACAATTAGACAACACCCATTGTCAGCGTTATATTTGTGGCATGTCCGAATCTATGCCACTACCCGCTGACTTGTTGTCTTCGCCCTCATTCCAGCTTGAGCGCCTCCGCCGTCGCACTCGCGATTTTGTGGAGACGGCGCTCGCTGCAGAGGGCTTCAACCTGCGTGAATTCTGGGTTCTTGCCTGCCTCGTCGATGGCGATGCAGCTAGCCAGGCAACGCTGGGTGAAATCCTTGGAGTGGATCGTTCCGATATGGTTCGCCTCGTCGATTCCCTGGAAAAGCGCAGCCTCGCGAAGAGGGTCAAAGATCCGAAGGATCGTCGCCGCCAGATCATCTCAGTAACCAAGAAGGGCAATAAGGCCTACAGCAGCCTGGCCCCACTGGTTCACGCCGCAGAGGATAGGGCACTTGATGACTCGACCTCCAAGCAGCTGAAGCACTTGAGCAAGCTAGCCAAGGCCATCATCGCGAGCGAGGAGGCCTAGACCCACAGTGCACATCCCTTCCCGGTACCTCCGTTCTAACGAGGCACCGGAGCCTCGCACGCTCATCGACATTGTTCGTGCGACGGCTTCGGCATGCCCTGAAGCCCCCGCCATCGACGACGGCAAGGGGGTCATTACCTATTCCGAGCTCCTCGACGAGATCGAAACGACCGCTAAATGGCTGCACGAGCGCGGCCTTGGTCGCGGCGACCGCATCGGTATTCGCATGCCCAGCGGCGATCGCGCGCTCTACATAGCTATTCTGTCGACCCTCGCAGTCGGTGCCGCTTATGTACCTGTGGACGCCGACGACCCCGAGGAACGAGCCTCCCTTGTCTTTGGCGAGGCCAATGTGGCCGCAATCTACGGCGCCGACGGGCTGCGGGTAGTTGACGAGACCTTGCACACCGGTTCGAGCACCGGTTCCGATGATTCCGATAAGGCCTTCGGCCCTGACCAGGAAACCGATGCATGGATCATCTTCACCTCCGGCTCCACGGGTAAGCCAAAGGGTGTCGCGGTAACGCACCGCAACGCCGCAGCTTTCGTGGATGCTGAGGCCGAAATGTTCCTACAGGATGAGCCATTGGCTCCTGGCGACCGTGTCCTGGCTGGCCTATCCGTCGCCTTCGACGCTTCGTGTGAGGAAATGTGGCTGGCCTGGCGCCACGGCGCGTGCCTGGTGCCCGCCCCGCGTGCCCTCGTGCGTTCCGGCGTAGACCTGGGGCCCTGGCTGGTTTCCCGCAACGTGACCGCTGTGTCCACCGTGCCTACCCTGGCTGGACTCTGGCCTGACGAAGCTCTGGACGCAGTACGCCTGTTGATCTTCGGCGGTGAAGCCTGCCCGCCAGAACTGGCCGCCCGCCTGGCCACCGACTCCCGCGAACTGTGGAACACATATGGCCCGACCGAGGCCACCGTCGTTGCCTGCGGAACCACCATGGATGGGGTGCGCCCGGTATCAATCGGCATTCCCCTCCGCGGCTGGGATCTAGCCGTCGTGGATGCCAACAACCAGCCGGTCGGCTGGGGCGAAACCGGCGAACTCATCATTGGTGGCGTTGGCTTGGCTCGTTACTTGGATCCAGAAAAGGATGCGGAGAAGTTCGCGCCCATGCCGGAGCTCGGCTGGCAGCGTGCTTATCGTTCCGGTGACCACGTACGCCTCGAGGAAGATGGCCTATACTTCGTCGGTCGCATCGACGACCAGGTGAAGATCGGTGGGCGTCGAATCGAACTCGGCGAGGTAGACGCGGCGCTATCCGCCCTGCCCGGCGTGCGCAGTTCCACAGTCGTCGTACAGACCACCGGTGGCGGAGACAAGGTACTGGTGGGATACGTCTCTACAGAGGAAAGCGTAGAGAGTTTCGACCAGCAACAGGCTCTGCAGCAACTGCGCGATGCACTGCCGGCAGCCATGGTTCCGCGCCTCTGCGCACTGGACGAGCTGCCGGTAACGACCTCCGGCAAGGTGGACAAGAAGGCTCTGCCGTGGCCACTGCCCTCCACTGGCACCGCTGAGTTCGACAACCCGACCCAGCAATGGCTGGCCGAACTATTCGCCGATGCCCTGGGCACTGCAGTGAACAGCCCGGATGCGGATTTCTTTAATCTCGGTGGCACCTCCTTGGGTGCCGCAACGTTGATCAGTCGCGTCCGTAAGGAAGTCCCGACTGTCAGCGTGCGCGATCTTTATGATCACTCTCGTCTGGCCGCCCTGGCCGAGCACATCGACTCTAAGCGCGAGAAGGCCGGTACCAAGGGAACCAGCTCCGGCGCACAGGCCAAGGACGTGAAACCCGCCAAACCGGTGGGCATCGGCACCCGCCTGGCGCAGGCTCTAATCCAGATTCCGGCGCTAACCCTAGCGGGCGCGCAATGGGTCACTTGGATCCTGGTGTTTAATGCAATCCTCTTCCACGGCTCCTCCTGGGCGGGCGACCTCCCGTGGGTCGTCGACGTTCCCTTGGCCGTGGTCATTGCTGCAGTTATCGTCTTCGCTACTCCATTGGGCCGCCTACCGCTGTCCGCGCTGCTCATTCGCCTGATAACCGCCGGCATCGGCGAGGGCGATTACAAGCGTGGCGGCTCGGTCCACCTGCGTATCTGGGCTGCCGAACGCGTGGCGGATTCCTCCGGCGCTCGCGATGTCTCGGGTGCGGCCTGGATTACCACGTACGCTCGTTGGCTGGGCGCAAAGGTCGGCAAGGGTGCGCAGATGCACACCCTTCCACCAGTCACCGGCCTGCTCACTCTGGGTAAGCACTGCTCTATCGAGCAGGAAGTGGATCTTTCTGGCTACTGGCTGGAGGGCGACGTACTGCGCGTCGGCAGGATTGAGATCGGCAAGGATGCCTCTATCGGCGCCCGCTCTACCCTGTTCCCGGGCGCGCGCATCGGCGCACGTGCTCACATCGAGCCCGGCTCGGCTGTGACGGGAGCCAAGAAGGTCAAGGCAGGGTCGCAGTGGGCTGGTTCACCCGCGGTGAAGGTCGGCAAGGCCCGCAACCGCTTCCCAGAGCAGGCTGCCCCGCGCCGCACCATGTGGTTCTGGCTCTATGCGCTGAGCGCAATCGTCATGTCCCTGCTGCCCCTCGTGGCACTTTTCGCCGCTGCTGCGTTCGTACTGTGGCTTGTTCCTTCCGACGCCCCCTTGCTGGCACTTCCCCTTGCAGCAGCCGGTGGCCTGGTGGCATTTGCCACCTACACCGCACTGACTTGGCTATTCGTTCGCGTGCTATCTATAGACCTCAAGCCGGGCGTGGTGGCCGTCCGCAGCCTCAGTGGCTGGCGGGTATGGGCCATTGAGCGTCTGATGGATAGTGCCCGTACTCAGCTGTTCCCGATGTACGCCGCCCAGCTGACCCCGCTGTGGTTCCGTAGCCTGGGCGCCAAGGTGGGCAAGGACGCGGAGATCTCCACCGCCGTGATGGTGCCGCGCTTCGCCGAGGTGCGTGAAGGCGCATTCCTGGCGGATGACACGATGGTCGGCGGTTATGAGCTCGGCGGTGGCGGCTGGATGCTTACCGGCAACACCAAGGTCGGTAAGCGCTCCTTCCTGGGCAACTCCGGTATTGCCGGCCCGGAACGCACGCTGAAGAAGAACTCTTTGGTGGCTGTGCTCTCCTCTACCCCGGAGAAGACGAAGTCCGGCAGCAACTGGCTGGGTTCCCCACCGGAGCGTCTACGTCGCGTGACCGTGGAAGCTGGCGGCGAGTCCCGCACCTATAACCCGGGCTTCGGCCTGAAGCTGGCTCGTGGCATTGTGGAGACTCTGCGCCTGCTGGCGCCGATGACCTCCGCCATGATTGCCGCGGGTGTGGTGCTGACACTTCAGTGGGTGCTGGCGCACCAGGGCATCTGGCAGACGTTCGCTGTCTCTGGCGTAGTTCTCGTCGGCGCGGGCTTTGTAGCCGCGGCGGTGACGGTGTTGATGAAGTGGCTGTGTGTGCAGCGCATCAAGGCTGGCGACCACCAACTTTGGTCGGCTTTCGTCTGGCTCAACGAGCTGCAGGATCAGTTTGTGGAGACCGTGGCCGGCCCATGGTTCCTGGCCCACACAATGGGCACCGGCAGCCTGAATATGTTCCTACGCGCCCTCGGCGCAAAGATCGGCCGAGGCGCCTGGCTGGATACTTATTGGCTGCCGGAGGCGGATCTGGTGAAGATCGGCCGGGGCGCCAGCGTAGGCCCGGGTTGTGTGGTGCAGACGCACCTTTTCCAGGACCGAGTGATGAGTTTGGATACCGTCACGCTCGGTGACGGTGCAACGATGGGGCCACACAGCGTGGCTCTGCCTGCCGCAGCGATCGAGCAGGCAGCGACGGTCGGCCCGGCGTCACTAGTTATGCGCGGCGACCACGTGCCTGCAGCCACTAGGTGGCAGGGCAACCCGATCGAGATCGTCGACTAGTCGCCGATCTGGTCGCGGCCGCGCTTGACGATCTTCGGATCCGGTTCGCCGACGACCTCGTGGTCCTTGTCGGCGTATTCGAACTTGGACAGGACGTAGCGCATAGCGTTGATGCGAGCGCGCTTCTTGTCGTTGGACTTAATGGTGATCCACGGGGACTCGTTGGTGTCCGTGTAGCGGAACTGCTCTTCCTTGGCACGGGTGTAGTCATCCCACTTGTCCAGGGAGGCCAGATCCATGGGGGAAAGCTTCCACTGACGAACCGGATCCACCTGGCGAATGGCGAAGCGGGTGCGCTGCTCCTTCTGGGTAACAGAGAACCACAGCTTCGTCAGGGAGATGCCCGAGCCCATGATCATGTTCTCCAGCATAGGAACCTCGCGCAGGAACTCTGCGTGCTGATCGTTGGTGCAGAAGCCCATCACGCGCTCCACGCCAGAGCGGTTGTACCAGGAGCGGTCGAAGAAGACGATCTCGCCGCCGCACGGGAAGTGCTGGACGTAGCGCTGGAAGTACCAGGAGGTGGACTCGCGCTCAGAAGGCTTCTCCAAAGCCACAGTGCGGGCACCACGGGGGTTGAGGTGCTCGTTGAAGCGCTTGATGGTGCCACCCTTGCCGGCAGCGTCGCGTCCCTCGAAAATGATGATGTGCTTCTGGCCCGTATCCTTGGTCCAGTTCTGGAACTTCAGCAGCTCGATCTGCAGGGCGCGCTTGGTGGTTTCGTACTCCTCGCGGCTCATACGCTCGTCGTAGGGGTACTGGTCGCGCCAAGTATCGACGCGGTGGCCGTCGGGGGTGATCAGTACCGGATCGTCTTCATCCGAATCGTCCACCAAGTAGCCCTCGGTAGCGGCCAGATCAACCATGTGGAATTCTTCTTCGGCCATGTGCCTAGGTTCTCCTTCGCCTGAAGCTTTTAGACTCTGATTAACACTATCTAGTCTAGTGCGTTCGGTGTTGCCATACAGCGCTGAATGATGTTGCGATACAGCACGGCTCAATTAGGCATGAAAAAACCCCGGCCGAAGCCGGGGTTTTAACAATCGCTAGAAGCGGAACTTACTTGGAAGCACCGGTCCATGCAACGATGGTCTTGATAACGTCCTTCAGACCCTTGAAGATGTTGCCGAAGCCGCCCAGGAAGTCGCCCAGCTGGCCGAAGATGGTGGTAATCTGATCGATCATGATGTTCTCCTCTTAAGAGATAAGGGGCGCCAGTTTTTCTGTGCCCAGAACTTTCTAGTGGTAGTGACGCCCCCTGTAGGCCGTCTGGGGAATACAGTAGCGTATCTGCGAAACAACACAACCCCTGAGAGGACTCTTCCCTAAACCATTCCCCCAGCAGGGGGTAACAGTTTGGTAACGCCCCAGCTCAGAGGCTATTTTACAGTTAGTATACCTAGGTGAATTTTAGGAAAACTAGCTATTTTTAACAGTTTTCCGGGACTCTTCCAAGCCCCGAGAAACTCGGGCTAAAGCCTTTAGAAGCCGCCCATACCGCCCATCTCATCGGCACCCGGCATAGCCGGTGCCTCAGGCTCCGGCTTATCCGCGACAACAGCCTCAGTCGTCAGGAACAGCGCGGCGATGGAAGCGGCGTTCTGCAGCGCAGAACGGGTCACCTTCACCGGGTCGGAAATGCCGGCCTCCAGGAGATCCACATACTCGCCGGTGGCAGCGTTCAGCCCCTCGCCTGCAGGCAGGTTGGCAACCTTGTCCACAACTACGCCCGGCTCCAGGCCAGCGTTGTGAGCGATCTGCTTCAGCGGGGCTGCCAGTGCTGCGCGTACGATCTGTACGCCGGTAGCCTCGTCGCCTTCCAGACCAAGGTTGTCGTCCAGCACGCTGGCGGTCTGCAGCAGAGCTGCGCCGCCGCCGGCGACAATGCCCTCCTCTGCGGCTGCCTTAGCGTTACGCACGGCATCCTCGATACGGTGCTTACGCTCCTTCAGTTCCACCTCGGTAGCAGCGCCGACCTGCAGCACTGCAACACCGCCGGACAGCTTAGCCAGTCGCTCCTGCAGCTTCTCTGCGTCGTAGTCGGAGTCTGCGTTCTCGATCTCCTGGCGGATCTGCTTGATACGGCCAGCCAGCTGCTCAGGGGAACCTGCACCATCAACGATGGTCGTGTCGTCCTTGGTCACCACAACCTTGCGGGCGGTGCCCAGCATTGGCAGGTCGGCGGTCTCCAGGGACAGGCCAACCTCCTCCGCGATAACCTGGCCACCGGTCAGGATCGCAATGTCCTGCAGCTGTGCCTTGCGGCGGTCGCCGAAGCCCGGTGCCTTCACGGCGACGGACTTGAAGGTGCCACGAATCTTGTTCACAACCAGGGTGGACAGAGCCTCACCCTCGATATCCTCAGCAACGATCAGCAGCGGCTTACCGGACTGCATAACCTTCTCCAGCAGCGGCAGCAGATCCTTTACGTTGGAGATCTTGGAGCTAACCAGCAGGATGTACGGATCCTCCAGAACAGCCTCGCCACGCTCTACGTCGGTGGCGAAGTAACCGGAGATGTAGCCCTTGTCGAAGCGCATACCCTCGGTAACCTCAAGGTTCACACCGAAAGCGTTGGACTCCTCAACGGTGATCACACCGTCCTTGTTCAACTGGCCATCGCCGACCTTGTACATAGCCTCGGCGATCAGCTGGCCGATCTTCTCATCAGCAGCAGAGATGCCGGCGGTAGCGGCGATCTGCTCCTGAGTCTCGATCTCCTTGGCGTGCCCCAGCAGCTCAGCCGTTACCTTCTCCACGCCAGCCTGGATACCGCGCTTAATACCCATTGGGTTGGAACCGGCTGCCACGTTGCGCAGTCCTTCACGGACCAGAGCCTGGGCCAGAACGGTAGCGGTGGTGGTGCCGTCGCCAGCGACGTCATCGGTCTTCTTGGCAACTTCCTTGACCAGCTCTGCGCCGATCTTTTCGTAGGGGTCTTCCAGCTCGATTTCGCGAGCGATCGTCACACCGTCGTTGGTGATCGTCGGGGCGCCCCACTTGCGCTCCAGGACGACGTTGCGTCCCTTCGGGCCGAGGGTTACCTTAACCGCGTCTGCCAGGGTGTTCAGACCCTTTTCCAGCCCGCGGCGTGCTTCTTCGTCGAATGCAATCATTTTAGCCATGAGGCTTTTCGATCCTCCGTTAGAGTTGGCGACACATACGGTTCAGATCAAGCGCCCGCGACGGCACGGGGGACGAATGTCGCGACGTCCACCCTCACTTCATCTGACGGTTATTTTCTGGCACTCCCTTAGTTCAAGTGCTAACCCCGTTTTTAGCACTCTCCCTTGCTGTCTGCAAGATACTGTCCAGGAGAGTCAGCTGTCCGAGACGGTCGCTACAGTAGTTATTCATGAGCGATACCAACATTGATTCCAATGCCTCTCAGTTAGACCTCGCACGCACCGCCATCGCGGAGCAGATGCCGCAGCTCAAGGAAGACCTCACCAAACTCGTATCTTTCAAGTCTGTCCACTCCACCCCAGGACTGGAGGAAGATAACGCCGCGGCCGCCCAGTGGGTCGTTGATGCTTTCACCAGCGTAGGCATTCCCGTCAGCGGCCATGTCACCACCGATGGCTCCACCTCCGTCATTGGCTTGCGTGAACCTGCCGAGGGCTACCCCACCATCCTTCTCTATTCGCACTTCGACGTTCAGCCTGCGGGTGATGTAACCGAGTGGACCGATGACCCGTGGACTCTTACCGAGCGCGATGGTCGCTGGTATGGCCGCGGAACCGCTGACTGCAAAGGCCACGTTGCCATGCACGTTGCAGTACTGCGCGCCCTTTCCATTCTTTCGGACGCCCACTTCCCCGCCGCTAAGAAACTCGGCATCCGGATCGTTGTCGAAGGCTCGGAAGAGCGCGGAGGCTATGGCTTGGAGGACCTTTTAGCCGAGAAGCCGGAGCTTTTCGCTGCCGACACTTTCCTGATTGCCGATTCCGGCAATGACGTTTTGGGCGAGCCAAGCCTGTGCACCGCGTTGCGCGGTTCCGCACCGGTGACAGTGCGACTCCGCACCCTGGAGCAACCCATGCACTCCGGCCAATTCGGCGGCGCGGCTCCCGATGCCCTCGTAGAGCTAGTGCAACTACTATCCACCCTGCACGACAGCGACGGCCTGGTGGCCGTCCCGGGGTTGGAACCAAAGGAGCGTTGGGGTGGCGTCGGACCAACCGAACAGGCATTCCGCGACAATGCCACGGTGACCGAGGGCGTGGAGCTCTACGGCACCGGCGAGTGGCAGCCGAACGATCTGACGGTAATGAACCCCTCCATCACGATCACAGGTTTGGATGCGCTATCCGTGGCGAACTCGGTGAATTCCGTTCCTGCAACGGCTGCGGCTGTAGTTAGCCTGCGCGTCCCCCCGGGACGCAACCCGCAGGAGTGCCAGGATCTGCTGGTCAAGCACCTGGAAAGCCAGAAGGTCAATGCGGAGATGGAGATCGAGCGTGGCTCTTTGGCGGAAGCCTTCCAGGCGGATACTTCCGGCCCGGCACTGCAGCTGCTCGGGGAGGCACTGAGCGAGGTGTACAGCAAGAAGACTATGGAGGTCGCGTCCGGCGGATCCATCCCGCTAACAAATAAATTGCTGGCTGCCCACCCAGAGGCAGAGCTTGCATTGTTCGGCATCGAAGAACCGACGTGCCGCATCCACTCGGCGGACGAATCGGTGGATCCGGCGGAGATCGAAGCCATCGCGACGGCAGAACTGCTATTCCTGCTACGCACCGCCGAAAATCTCATCTAATGAGAACTAAACAACAATTTGATTCTTATAGTGAGACGGATTACATTATTTAAGTAGCAATATTTTATAGAGGCGCCCCCACGGCACCCCTTTTAAGCCACTAGATCTTGTTCCAGAAATTCGAGTCATCATGAACGTTTCCTCTACGAACACCACGACCTTGATCCGTTTTGCGAGCCCGGACCAGGACCTGGATCTAGATGCGCCTGTATACACCCCGCTCCCCAGCGGCCGTCGCTCCACCGCGAAGACGTACAGCGAGCCGGTTCACACCCGTATCGAAAAGCGTCGCAAGCGCACCCGTACTTTCGCGGAGGATCCTTTCCGCGCTCGTTTCGGCCAGCGTCTGCCGGTAGGCATGCGTCAGGAAGCACGCGGCATGGAGTGGAAGAAGTTTATCCGCACCTACGCTCCCGCTACGATCCGCGTGGACTACCTGAAGTCCGCACGTCGCTCGCTGGGGCGGCACGACTTTGACATGCAAATCAGCGGCCTGCGCGCTGATGGTCAGTCAACTCGCGTACAGATCACCGCCATGGGAGCTTCCTCTGCCATGAGCGAGACTCTGGCCGACCACGGATTCCAGGTAGAGATCGCCGAGTTCCACCAGTACGACATCTTCGAGGCCACCGTGACCTTCATCTACGCGGTGCACAAGTCCAAGCGTGTATGGGCCGTCGGCTTCGGCGCGGATCGCGATACTTCTATCGCGAACGCTCTGTGCAACGCGGCTTCCCGCCTGCACTTTTAATAGCTCACGAGCTATACAGACTTACGCAGCGAGTCCACCGTCAGATCTACTGCCGCGGTCCAGGCCCCTGGCTGCGTAAAGCCACCTTCTACCCCATCGTCGCCACGGGTGCGGGTGCCGGGTTCCGGCGCTGCACCGTGTGCGCGAGCTGCTGCCCGCTGCAGGGCATAGTCGCCACCGCGGGCGATAAGCCTACGTACACCCTGCAGCTCTGCCGCACAGCCCAGCTCCTCGGACAATGGCGTGAGCCTGTCCACCCATGCGTCCAACTCGTCGGTGACCAGTGCCTCATTGGTATCTCGGTCGGTAATAATCAGCGCATCCAGACCATAGCGCGCGGCCCGCCACTTGTTTTCCGCAACGTGCCAAGGCTGCAGCTTTGGCAGCTCATGACCCTCATCCAGCCCGCGCTCGAAGTACACCACTAAGCAATGGGTGTAGGCCGCGATGGCAGCAAGCTCCCACAGCTCCATCGTCGCGTCGGCAAAGCGCGTCTCGACCGTGCCGTACTTGGTGGGGCGCACATCGAAATGCATCGAACCGGTGTGATTAATCACTCCGGAACGGTCTTGATCCCGGTTAAATTCCTCCCACTGCTCCCACGACTCGAATTGATAGGGCATCCCTGCAGTCGGTAGCTGCCGGTACAGCAGTGTGCGGTTGGAGGAGTAGCCAGTATCCAGCCCTTCCCACGCGGGTGAACTAGCCGACATCGCCAAAATGTGCGGATAGTGCGTCATCAGCGCGTTGATGATAGGCCAGACCTTTTCTTTGGACCCCACGCCTACGTGTATGTGGACTCCCCAGATCAGCATTTGCCGACCCCAGTACTGAGTGCGCTCGATGATTTCCTGGTAGCTCCCCTTTTCGCTGAGCTTTTGATCTCCCCAATGCGCAAATGGGTGGGTACCTGCCGAGAACAGGTTTACGCCTATGTCATCCGCACACTCTAATAGCTGTTTCACCTGGCAGTGCAGATCCTCAACAGCCTCAGGAATCGTGGAATGCACGCTCGACACCATCTCTACGGTGTTCGCCAGAAATTCCCGGATAACCTTATGGCCTGGATGGATTTCATCCATCCGCTCCAGCAGTTCTGCGGCACGCGGTACCAGGTCGCGAGTTTCGGGGTCGACCAGGGCGACTTCCCACTCAATGCCGACAGTAGGTGCGGAACCCGGGAAGTCCATCTTGGCCCCTTAAACGGATCTAGGCAGAAGTTAAAAGAATATACTTACTTTAGCGGGGCATGTCATTTGTTGTCACAACAACCACACCTGCGGGACGCTCCCCCTCCAGCATCTTTACCCCCTCAAGGCTGCGATCCGTCGCCTCATCGCGCTCACGCGCCTCGATGCCAAGATCCGAAGCAAGCTGTTCAGCCAGCTGACGTTCGGCGTCATTGCCCTTCGGGTAGAGCACCACAGACTTCGGGAACGTACCCGACTCGTCCGGTAGGTTACCCACGCCGGTCTTGCTCCACTGCTGGTGGCGCATCTTGTTAGCTACGTCGCCGGCGAGCCCTGCGATGGGGCTGTTATTAAGGACGGCCACGTAGGTGTTTTCTTTATTGACGCCACCTTCCGCCCCTGCCGCTTCACCCTCACCTCGGTCTGCAGCGGAAGCATTTTCGCGGCTTCCCTGTTCGTCTTCTGGCTTCGGCTTGTCAGGTTCCGAAGCCGATGTCGCAGAAGCGTCCTGTTTTGCCGGAACCTGCTGGCCCTGCTGCCCCTTCTGATCCGGCTGGCCCTGCTGGCTCGGCTGGCTCTGCTGGCTCTGGCTAGCTTGAGGGGATTCTTCGGAGTCCTTGCTAGTCATGGAGAATACGCCCCAGCCGATCAGCAGAACGGCTACGGCGAGCAGGATCATGGCCAGGCCGCGCAGCGGCAGGCCGAGGTTCTCATCATCCGCGGAGTCGTCGAGTGCATGGCGTGGTCGATTCGATTCAGTCACGCCTCAGATTTTAACTTCTGTAACATTAGTAACAAGCCTGACACGCGCATTTTCTCCGCGCTTCACTCGAGCGCTCTAGCCAGCGCGCTACCCTTCGTCGCGGCGGCGCAACAGCATCCGCACTAACACCGGATCAAAATCCAATGCCTCCGGCCGCTCTATCAAGCGATTGAGCTGCTGGAAATAGCGCACCGGATCCACCCCGAACTCACCGCGGATATGCTCATTTTTCGCACTGTTATCCAGCCACCAGCGGCGCTCAAACTCCAAAATGGCGATCTCTCGGTCTGACAACATGGAACTAGATTCTAGACTGTCTGTTATGACCATCATGCCTATCGTCATCTGTGGCGACCCCGTCCTACATAACCCCACCACCGAGGTAGATCCTGCCGAGATCGGCGACCTCGCCACCTTGATCGAAGATATGTTCGAGACCCTCTCCGCCGCCAATGGCGTAGGGCTCGCTGCCAACCAGGTTGGCGTCAACAAAAGATTCTTTGTCTACGACTGCCCCGACACAGAACTGGGCACAATGCGCCGCGGCTGCGTAATCAACCCAGTGCTAGAAACCAGCGAGATCCCAGAGACCATGCCAGACGACGAGGAGGATGAGGAAGGCTGCCTGTCCGTCCCTGGTTATTCCTTCCCCACCGGGCGCGCCGACTGGGCACGAGTAACTGGCCTCGATGAAAACGGTGAAGAGGTGACCGTGGAAGGCACCGGTTTCTTCGCCCGCTGCCTTCAGCATGAAGTCGGGCACCTCGACGGTTTCCTATACACCGACACCCTGATTGGCCGTTGGAAGCGCAAGTCGAAGAAGGCCATCAAGGCCGAGGGCTGGGATCACGCGGGCAACACCTGGACTCCCGGAGTGGACGAGGACCCTTTCGGGCATGAATAAAGACACGACCTTCTCCGCCGCCCACGCCGGCGCGCGGCGTCTGGAGGGCTTCGGGTTCCCGATTTCCCGTCGTACCGACCCGGTAAGTATCCGGCCTGGCACACGCGTAGTGGTGCGCCACCTGGTACTCAACACCGGCCAGAACACCAACACCGTTACCGATGCGATCGGTGTGCTGCGCAGCGTAAGCCCCTTGCAGGTCGACGATCTAATCATCGCCGATGAGGACGTAGTGGTGCTCAAGACTCTCAGCGCCAAGCCTGTGCGCAACAGCGATATCCGCACTCTGGAAACAGCAAAAGCGGCTGCGTTCCCCGGCATCGATAACCAACTGATTGGCGGGTGGCTGGCGCGCGCAGGCGATGGCATCACCGAACGCAGCAACTCTGCGGTGCCGATCGGCCCCAATGCCGGCCTGCAAGAAGTTCCTTTGACCCAGCTGGAGGAGTTCTATAGCTCCCACGGACTTCCCTGCCAACTAATGATCCCCGATCGAATCGGACGCGCCGCCGAGCATCTCCCAGGTCAGCGGGGACCAGAGATCCTCGTTATGAGCAAAGAACTGGGGCAACGTCATACCTCAGAATCAAACGGCCACCTCCAGACCCCCTCTCTAACCGACGCGCGTGTGGAACTGACTGTGGATGCAGAACCCGATACTGAGTGGTTCTCCATGTACAAGTTCCGCGGGCAACCCCTCCCGCGGAAAGCACTGGACCTGCTGAGCCGCCGTATCGACGGACAGCTGGGCTTCGCACGCCTCACCGTCGACGACAATCTCGCAGCCATCGCCCGCGCCACCATCACCAATGGATGGCTAGGCTATTCCGCCGTCGCAGTTGGCCCCGCCTACCGCCGTCGCGGTCTGGGAACTCTACTGTGCCAGCATCTTCTGGATTGGGGCGCCGCCAACAGTGCCACCCGAGCCTATTTGGATGTCATAGACTCCAACACCGCCGGAAAAGCCCTGTACCACAAGCTCGGATTCAGCGAACACCACCGCAGTCGTAGTTTGCGTACGCGCTAGAATGCTTAACCATGCGTATCGCCACGTGGAACATCAATTCTGTCCGCACCCGCGAGGAAAGGGTGCGTGCATTTCTGCAGCGCAGCGACGTTGACGTGCTATGTCTGCAGGAAACCAAGTGCACCGACAAACAGTTCCCGGACTTTTCCGACACGGGCTACGAGCAAGCTCACTTCGGACTCCACAGCTTCAACGGTGTGGCCATCTTGTCGCGGTTGGGGCTGGAAGATGTCCAGACCGACTTCGGCCAACCCGGCTTCGACAAGGATCTGGACGCCACACAGTCCCTGGAAGCGCGCGCCATTGGCGCTATCTGCGGTGGCGTGGAGATCTGGAGCCTTTACGTTCCGAATGGCCGAGAGATCGCGGATCCGCACTACTCCTACAAGTTGCGGTGGCTCGATACCCTCGCGAAATACGCCAGTGGCGCGGGCGTGGGGGCGTCAAAAAGAAAGAGCAGCCACAAATTATGCCTGGTCGGCGACTACAACATCGCCCCGCGCGACGAGGACGTATGGGATCGCAGCTACTTCAACGGAAGGACGCACGTAACCCCCAATGAGCGCGCCCGCCTGCGCGCTTTAGAGGATGCGGGAATGCAGGCTGCGACGGACCTCGTAGCCGACGAATACACGTACTGGGATTACCAGGCCATGCGTTTCCAAAAGGGCGAGGGGATGCGCATCGACCTGCAGTACTCCCGCGGTATCACCCCTACAGGCGCACGGGTCGATCGCGATGAGCGCAAGGGCAAAGGTGCCTCCGACCACGCACCCGTGATCGTGGACTACGACTCAGACGGTGAGGAATAAACTATGCCCATCCCTGATCTCCTCGGCCTGTTTAGCCAGTTCACCGACGACTTGGAATGGTGGCAGGTCACGTTGGTTGTTCTGGACTACGCGCTCAAGGTCTTTGCCCTCGGCTGGGTCCCTAAAGAACGACGCCCAACGTCTGCCATGGCCTGGCTTCTCGCCATTTTCCTGATTCCCTTCCTTGGCATTTTCCTATTCCTGCTGATGGGATCACCAGCGATCAACCGACGTCGTCACCGCATCCAGAACCAGGCGAACGAACTGATCCGCACGATGAGCTCCAACGAACCCGACGTACCCGAAGAAAGCGAACTCAGTGACGAACTGCGCTCGCTGGTGCGCCTCAATCGCGAGTTGACAGCTCTGCCTGCCGTCGACGGGACGATGACTGCACTGCACTCGGAGTATCAGGAATCGATTGCTGCAATGACCCGCGCTGTCGACTCGGCCAAAGATTACGTCAACGTCGAGATTTACATCATGGCCTGGGATGATACGACTGCACCTTTCTTCGAGGCGCTGGGCCGAGCCGCGCAACGTGGGGTGACAGTGCGCGTGCTGTGGGATCACATCGGCGCCCACAAGTACAAGGGCAACAAGAAGCTGGGCAAGAAGCTGCGCGCCATGGGTGTGGACTGGCAAGTTATGCTGCCGCTGCAACCACTGAAGTGGCGCTTCCGCCGTCCCGATCTGCGCAACCACCGCAAGCTGGTGGTCGTGGATGGCCGGGTGGCATTCATGGGTTCACAGAACATGATCGAGGCCCCCTATCAAAGCTCAAAGAACCACAAGATCGGCCGTGAATGGGTAGACGTCATGGCAGAGCTCACCGGCCCGATCGTCAGCACCATCAACTCTGTGTTCGCGGTGGACTGGTACACCGAAACCAATGAAGAACTGAACCTCATCAACCCCACGGATGCCAAACAGCGATTGGACACGAACAATGAGGACACCGGCGCTGACATCATGCAGGTCGTGCCCTCCGGTCCAGGTTTTACCACAGAGCCAAACCTGCGCCTTTTCACCTCCATCGCCCATCATGCAAAGCACACGCTGCGGCTGATCAGCCCGTATTTCATCCCTGATGAGTCCCTCATGGAAGCCGTGACCACGGCTTGCTACCGCGGGGTGCGGGTGGAGCTATATGTTTCCGAGAAGTCGGACCAACCGCTGGTGGGGCATGCCCAGGCTTCGTACTACTCCGAGCTTTTAAAGGCCGGTGTGCACATGTACCTATACCCCTACCCGAAAGTGCTGCACTCCAAGTTCGCCATTGCCGATGGCGAGGTGGCTGTGATGGGCAGCTCCAACATGGACATGCGCAGCTTTGGCCTGAACTACGAGATCTCTTTGATGGTCGGCAAGGGCGAGTTACTCAATGCACTGCGAGAGCTCACTAACGAATACAAAGAACGCTCGGCGCTGTTGACCGAGGAGCAATGGAGTACGCGCCCGCTCCACAAGCAGTACGTGGATAACGTTGCCCGTCTCACCAGTGCTTTGCAATAGGTAACTTTCATTATTGCCAATTAACGCAATAGCACTTTTGCCGTCATATAGGGTGATTCACAAGCTACTAAGAACGTCCGAACGCTAAAAGAGAGTATCGCCTGATGACCCCGTCACCCCAGAAGCCGCCACAGACGCCTTCCCACCCTCCGGTACGCGGACGTAAGGCACCCGAAATTCTGCCGGAGATCGACGTCGCAGAGATCGCCACCGCAGTGTACGACTTTCTTTCCGCTACGCGACGTTTGATGGAGCGTCCCAACCAGTCGCTGGAGATCTCCCAGTCGGAGATCGAGGTGCTGCAGTTTATCTCTCAACACCCCGGATGCGGAGTATCGGACGTGGCACGTCTGCGTTTCCTCCGCGCTTCCAATGTCTCGGCAACGGTGCGCCGCCTCATCAATGCGGGGCTTATCCGCCGGCAGGCTAACCCAGAGGACAAACGCGCCCAGGATCTCTATCTCACGGACGATGGCGTGGATATGATGAACTCCATTACTGACGAGTGGGCGCTTATTATCACCAAGGCCACCGACCGGATGGATGCCCGCGATATCGCCAAGCTACGCCGTGGCGTGCCCGCCCTACGAAACCTTTCTTTGGCAGCCGAGTCGCTGGTGGATGACCTCCAGCGCAAACCGGACTAAGCGTCGCGCTTCTTCAGCATTACAAGCCCGACCAAGAACAGCACCACGCACCACGCAGCGAAGTACAGAATCGAACCCGTCTGCCCCCAAGGCGCATCTTCAAGATCACGCATGCCGGTAAACGCATCGGCGTTGGTAAAGGGCATGTACGGCGGCAGCCAATCGCGCACCTTGGGTACGAGCTGCACCAGAGTGCCCTCAATTACCAGGTTCCACAGCAGCATAATGGCAATGCCACCAGCGGTATTGCGAACAAGGTAGCCCACACCGATGGCCGCTGCAATGGTCAGCAGCACGAAGATTTCAATACGACCGACGCGCTCCCACAGGCCGTCTGCACCTAGGCCGGCTTTGCTCAGTAATTCCTGATCTTCGAGCTTCCAGCCCAGCGACCAGTGGGCGATGATAGTACCCAGGACATTGGAAATGAAGGCCACCACGGATGCCACCACGCCATAGACCACAAACTTCGCGAACGGCACCTGCCAACGAGTCGGCGTAGCCAGCAGGGTGGTCTTGCTTGTGTTCGCACCGTATTCGGTGGTCACCAGCATGACCGCCTGGATCATGACGATCATCATGCCGAAGGAGAGGAAGCCGCTCAGCCCCATGCTGGAATCAATCGACCCAGCGACGCTAAGGTACAGCTCCGGATCCTTCTTGGCATCTTCACTGGTCAACAACGATCCGGTCATCATACCGTTGAGCAGCGCGAAGCCCAGGGAGAAGAACAGGATCAGCCCGGTGGTCCACCACAGCGCCTTTGTACTGCGGAGCTTGATCCACTCCGAATTAATGACCCTCATCATTTCTTGTCCCCTTCCTTCCTCAGGCGTACAGCGTTACCGGTCTCTTTTTGACGCCCTTCCGACGGCTCAGATTTCTTGGCATCCCTGACATCTTTGACTTTTTTGCCGTCGGCACCGTCTCGCGCCTTCGGGGCTCCGCCCTTCGCTGACTCGACATTTGCGTGGTACTCCACATGCTCCTGAGTCATGCGCAAGTATGCATCCTCCAGGCTCGGACGCTTCTCGGACAGTTCCCGCAGACGCAGTCCATAGCTATACGCCAAAGCACCCACCCAGTCGCTCTCCTGCTGCGGGATGGTGATGGTCGGACGGCCGTCAAGATCCGTGCCCAATTCGAAACGCATGTTCTCTTCCGTCAGCGCTGCCTTCATCTCCTCGACGTGGTCGGTGCGCACAACAGTGGAGACCTCAGAGGTGGACTTAATAAACTCGTGAGTGCGTTGGTTAGCAACCAGACGTCCCTTGCCGATCACGATGAGGTGGTCGGCAGTCTGTGCCATCTCACTAAGCAAGTGCGAACTGATGAGGACTGTGCGACCCTCACGTGCCAGCGCGCGGACGAAGTCACGCACCCAGCGGATACCCTCCGGATCCAAGCCGTTAACGGGCTCGTCCAGGATCAAAACCTCCGGGTCGCCCAGCAACGCACAGGCCAGACCTAGGCGCTGGCCCATACCCAGCGAGAACTTGCCGGCCTTACGCCCTGCCACATCGCTGAGCCCCACGACGCCCAGCACCTCATCCACACGCTTCTTGGAAAAGCCATTGGCTGCAGCGACCCATTGCAGGTGCGCAGCGGCGCTGCGGTTGGGGTGAACCCACTTGGCATCCAGCAGCGTGCCTACCTTCTCTAAAGGGCGGGCGAACTCGGAGTACGCCTTGCCATCAATACGGGCAGTCCCCTTCGTCGGCTTATCCAAGCCAACGATCATGCGCATCGTGGTGGACTTGCCAGCACCATTAGGCCCCAAGAAACCAGTAACGATTCCGGGAGAGACCTCAAAGTTCAAATCATCGACTACCGTGGTGCCCTTATAGGCTTTGGTAAGAGAACTGACCGTAATCATGGGTTCTAGTGTGCCATACTAAGTCACCTTTAAGCAGACTTTATGGACGCGGAATTACTTAGTCCGTATATACTTTATGGCTATGCCCCCAGTGACTGCGTTCGAGGCAGACCGGTGGATGGACAGCGATGAGCACCCCACCGGTCGTGGCAGGTCGTTTAAGGGGTTCGTGAACCCGGCGTTGGAAGCGCCGCGACGGTTCTTAAGATTCGCCTCCACATCCCCCGGGCTCCTCACTATCGTCTCCACCATTTTGGTGATGGCTATTCTCGCGGCGGGCGGAGCCATGGTCTACAGCTCGCAAAGCCGTCAATCGCAGCTAAACACTCTGGTCAGCCGAACCGAGCCATTGTCGGACGCAGCACAGGAGCTCTTTAATTCGCTGTCCGTAGCCGATTCGGTGGCCACCACCAGCTTCCTTCGAAAGTCCACTAGCGACACAGCTACGCAGGCCTATGATTCCGCAATGTCGAACGCCTCGTCCTCCATCATCCGCGCTACCAGTGGCATCGACGATATTGAGTCGCGGGAAATGGAATTGGTGCTGCAGATCCAGAACTCGCTGCCGGACTACACCAGGCTGATGTCCAATGCGCAGACACACGATCGTCTGCGAAACCCCGTTGGCGCCTCGTATCTCTCCCAGGCCTCCACCCTGATGCAGGAAACGATGCTGCCCGCCGCCCAGGAGCTTTATTCCCGCACTTCCGAGGAAGTCTCCACCCAGCAGGGGAAGCTCTCCGCTCCCCTCTGGTTCCCCCTCTCCGGCATCGTGGCGGCACTCATCATGTTGATGATTGCCCAGTTCTGGCTCGCAGCATTAACCAATAGGCGCCTCAACATCGGATACGTTGCGGCTACGGGGCTTATGCTGTTCGCCCTCGTATGGGCGTCAATAAGCGCCGCCCTGACGTGGCACGCCGGTAACCAAAACGTGGAGGGCACCGTGCGACCACTCGAGCAGCTCACTGCTGTGCGCATTTCCGTGCAGCAGTCGCGTACCCAGGAAGCGCTGGGATTGATTCAGCGCGACTACGGCGAGGATCGCCAACAGGAGTTCTCGGAAGCAATGTCGGATATCGACGGAAAGTTGGAGTCGCTCCGCAGCCAAGTTAGCCACCCCGAGCACATCGATACCGCCCGCGAAGCTCTCCGCTCCTGGGATGCCTCACACGCAAAGATGGTCTCCGAACTGCAAAATGGACGGTACACCGAGGCTCTTGCTGCAGCGCTGGACACGAATGTGCCGGACGGCAAAAAGAAAGTTCACAACTCGGGCGAGGACACCTCTGACTACACCATCGTCGACAAGGAAATGCAGGAGCTCATCAGCAGCACCCGCACGGAGCTGCGCGATACGCTAGTCGAAGGTCGCACTGCCGCTGGTCGCGTGACTAACCTGGTGCTGGCTCTAACGGTCGTGTCCGCACTGTGCGTCATCGGCGGAACCAGGCCCCGACTGCAGGAGTTCCTCTAATGAGACAGCACACCTCGCGAAAAACAACGTTTCGGCCAGTGGCTGCAGCGCTCGCCGTCACCGCACTCGCCGTCACCTCCGCGTGCACAGAAGAGAGCCCGCGTTTGCCTGAATGGCCTACCGTTCGGCACGACGCCAGCGAGAATCTTCCCTACGGGGCAACGTACGCGAAGCCGAGCGAGGTGCCGAGCGATGGTGACGCCGCAGCGGATGCGAATGCGAGCATCGACAACACAGGCACGGAGGAACCGTTTGGCTCGATCAAGCCGGATAACCGTGAGCCGAAGGAGCGTATTCCGGAGATCATGCGCCGGGGTCGCCTTATCGTCGGCGTGGCCCAATCGCTCAACCGCCTGGGCTTCCGCGATCCCGTTTCCGGGGACGTGGCTGGATTCGAGGTCGACTTGGCACGGGAGATCGCCCGCGATATCTTCGGCGATCCCAACAAAATCGAGTTCCGCTACGTGGAAAGCCGCGAGCGCGCTGAGGCACTAAAGAGCGGCGACGTGGACGTTGTTGTACGTACGATGTCGCCGACCCGCTCACGCCAGTCGAAACTCGAGTTTTCTATCCCCTACCTGCAGGTTCATTCGCGCCTTTTGGTCTTAAGCGATTCCAAGATCGAGAGTTTTGCCGATCTGCATGACAAGACGGTGTGTGTCACGCGCGATTCGACCTCCGCGGTGCGCATCAAGCAATACGATGTAGGCCGACTCCTACTCACCCGCGCATGGACTGATTGTTTGATGGCCATGCAACGCTTCCAAACGGACGCTATCTATACCGATGACGCCATCCTCACCGGCCTGCAGGCTCAGGATCCCTATACCACTCTGGTGGCTGACAACCCCGTGTCCAACTACTATGCGGTCGCCGTTTCGCCTCCGGGCTTCCCGAAGAATACGACGGGACTGATGATGCAGGTGAACTCCACCATGGAAAGAATCCGCCGGGATGGGACGTGGAGGAACCTTTATGACAAATGGCTGGCGGACTACTTAGGGCCGGCGTCATCCCTACCGATCAAATACCGCAGCGAAGAAGAGTCGAAGGAACTTAACAAGATCCGGCGAAAGGCGAATGGCGATGCAGCAGGATAACGAGCATCCAAGCGAACCTGAGGACCGCACCGAAGCGGTGCTGTATGACCCCTTCGCTGACGACGAGGATAGCGAGCCTACAGAGGTTACCGAGGCTACCGACGCCACTGACGCAACCGACGCTACCGAAGCTGAGGAGCGCACCGAAGCCGTCACCTTTGACCCCTTCGCTGACGACGAGGAGGACGGCGAAGACAAAGACGGAGACGCAGACGAAGACACAGAAGAGCACACAGAAGCCGTCGCCTTCGATCCTTTCGCCGATGACGAAGACACGGACGCAACAATCCAACACACGGTACCGGCCGGCACGCCGGCCAGTGCGATGGATTCGGGTGAACGTTCCCGTATCGAGGCGCTGTCGACGTTCCGCAAACGGCGCGGAACGTACCGCCACGGAGCGTCGGTGGCTGACGGCATGGTGCAGCTGCCGTTCATCCTGCCTACCGACCCTGAAGACGCAGTCATCGACCCCAGTTCTGCGGTCGAGAAGGGCGTGGAGGCCCCTACCCTGAAGCCGGGTGACATCATCGCTGGCCAGTACGAAATCCTAGGCCCCATCGCACACGGTGGCTTGGGGTGGGTGTACATCGCCATCGACCACAACGTCGCCGACCGCTATGTGGTTCTCAAAGGCATGATGGCCACAAAGAACGAGCAGGAACGGGCTGTCGCCGAATCCGAACGGGCATTTCTGGCGGACATTACACACCCCGGAATCGTGAAGATTTTCAACTTCATCGACGACCCCCGCTCCCCCGGCGGTTTCATCGTGATGGAGTACGTCGGCGGGCCGTCGCTGCGCGGGCAGCGGCGCAAGTTGGCGGCAGGCGTGCTGGATCTAGACGTGGCCATCGGCTACATTCTGGAAATCCTGCCAGCGCTTGACTATCTGCACTCCCGCGGAGTGGTGTACAACGACCTGAAGCCGGACAACATTCTGATCACCGAAGATCAGGTGAAGCTCATTGATCTGGGAGCAGTGACAGGCATCGGTGCTTTCGGCCATATTTTCGGAACGAGGGGCTTTCAGGCTCCCGAGATTGCAAAGACCGGCCCTACCATCGCCAGTGATATTTACTCGGTTGGTCGCACCCTCGCCGCGCTGATTGTAAAGCTGCCGGTAGTCGATGGAGTGTACGCACCGAAGCTGCCGACCCCGGACGAGGAACCACTGTTCCGCGAGTACCTTTCGCTATATCGCCTGCTACTGCGGGCTACGGACGAAGATCCGGACGTGCGTTTTAGCTCCGCGACGGCTATGGCGAACCAGCTGATCGGCGTGCTGCGCGAGATTCTGGCCATCCGCGACGGGCGCCACTACCCACACCTCAATACTCGCTTTACCGCGCAGCGCAGCACGTTCGGCACCAAGCACATCCTGTTCCGCACCGACCAGCTGGTTGATGGTGTGGTGCGGTCTGCGGAGATCTCCGTGCCGGAGGTCATTAGCGCGTTACCAACCCCGCTGGCCGATTCCAGCGATCCCGGTTATAGGCTGCTATCTGCCACTAGCTTTACCGAGGCCGGCGACCTTTTGGATACCCTTCACGCTGCGTACACCCAACCAGAGTTGAAGCATTCCGTGGAGATTCCCCTGGCCATGGTGCGCGCGCAGTTGGACGTCGGCAAGACGCGCGAGGCTCAAGACCTCCTGGCGGAACTGAAACCACGGTTGGAAAATGATTGGCGCTTCCAATGGCACTCGGGAATCGCTGCTCTTTTGACCGGACAGTTCGCCGCGGCACAGAAGTTCTTCAACAGGGTGCTGTACATCCTGCCTGGTGAGCCTGCGCCGAAGCTGGCGCTGGCCGCCACCGATGAACTCCTGCTGCAGCAGCAGGGCGTAAACTCGACGAAGCTGCTGAGCGAGCATGTTGCGCGCGCAGCCTCTGCCCTGGCTTATGCCCAACGGCTACCAGTGAAGGACTACACAGGCGTGCCCGGTTGGGAACATGTCACGCTCGATCCGGTCTCGCTCCGCTTCCATGCAATGCGTCTATACGGCCTGGTATGGGCAACGAACCCCTCCACAGTGTCAAGTGCGTTTGGCCTGGCTCGGCAGCTACATGCGGAGGGAATGGTCGATTCAGCCGTGGGTGCGCTCGACCGTCTACCCCAGGCTTCGCGGCACAATCGTTTGGCGCGGTTGACGTCTATTTTGCTGCTTATTTCTGACGCCAATAGTCTCACGGAGTCCCGTATCCGCCGTGCGGCACGACGTTTGGAAACGCTGCCGACTAACGAGCCGCGCCTGGCTCAGGTTCGGATCGCGGTGCTCAGCGCGGGGCTGACATGGTTGCGAGGCGGCAGCGACCCCACGGGGACGCACAACACTAAGGAAAAGAGGCATGCTGCAGCCGCGCCTCTGTTTGACGTGCGCTTTACCGAGCGGGGCCTGCGCACCGGTTTGGAATCAAGCCTGCGCCTGCTAGCTCGCCAGGCTCCGTTCCCCCGCCACCGGTATCACCTGGTGGACATGGCGAACCGGATCCGCCCGCGAACCTGGCTCTAAACAGTTACTGCTGCTCGGCCAGTGCCGTGGCCTGGCGCGCAATCGCCAGTTCCTCGTTCGTCGGTACTACGAACACCTTCACCGCAGAATCATCCGTCGAGATCTCACGGACACCCACGATCCCCTCGGAGTTTTCATTACGTGCCTCGTCAATCTCGATACCGAAGTTCTGCAGGTCTGCCATAGCGTCGCGGCGCACCTGCGTCGCGTTCTCGCCCACTCCAGCGGTGAACACAATCGCATCCACACCGCCCAGGATCAACATGTAGGAACCAATGAATCGGCGCAGCGCGTGGATGTACACGTCGTAGGCCAGCTGCGCATTCTCATCGCCGTCCTCGATCAGATCCTTCAGCTCGCGGAAGTCGTTCACCCCGGCCATGCCCTTCAGACCGGACTCGCGATTCAGCAACTTATCGATCTGATCCACCGTCATCCCACCGGAGCGCGCCAGGTGGAAAATAATGCCGGGGTCAATGTCACCGGAACGGGTGCCCATAACCACGCCGGCTAGGGGCGTCAATCCCATCGTCGTATCAATAGCCTTACCGCCGCGAATCGCGGCGGCGGAAGCACCGTTACCCAAGTGCAAAGTAATCTGCTTGATTTCCTCGGCGGGCTTATCCAACAGTGCCGGCACCTTGGCGGAGACGTACTCGTGGCTTGTGCCATGGAAGCCATAGCGGCGAATGTCGTATTCCTCGGCGACGTCCTTCTTGATCGCGTAGTTCGCAGCGTGTTCGGGCAGCGTGGAGAAGAACGCGGTATCGAACACGGCGACGTGCGGGACGTGTTCCAGCAGCGCTCGGGCGTTTTCGATGCCGTCGATATTGGCCGGATTGTGTAGCGGCGCGAGTGGGATCAGTTCCCGCAGTTGCTCGATCACGTCGTCGTCGATCAGCACGGGCTCGGTGAATGTTGCCCCACCGTGAACTACACGGTGTCCGGCTGCGACCAGGTCGAGGTCTTGGGGGCCGACGCCCAGAAGCGTCATCATGCCGAAAGCGCGTTCTAGGCCAACGGAGTGGCTCAGGATGGGGCGGTTATCTTCCATCTTCGACGTCTCCGTCTGAATCTGGATGTGTCCCTTCTTCTCTCCGATCTTCTCGACGATGCCGGAGACAAAAGGATCCGCCGTCGCATCGGCTTCTGGGTCGAGCACTTGGAATTTGATGGAACTAGATCCCGAGTTGAGAACGAGTACGTACTTGGTCATTGGTTCTTAATCTTCTCTCTCCTTCTGATGCGTTCGCTGCCTGCGGCGCGTTCGCGTGGCCTGAAGCTCTATTTGGCCTGGATGGCGGTAATGGCCACGGTGTTTACGATGTCCGGCACGGTCGCGCCACGCGACAGGTCGTTCACCGGCTTGTTCAGACCCTGCAGGATCGGCCCCACGGCCAGTGCGTCGGCGGTGCGCTGTACGGCCTTGTAGGTGATGTTTCCGCAGTTCAGATCCGGGAAGATAAACACGGTAGCCTGGCCGGCGACAGCGGAGCCGGGTAGCTTTTTCTGGCCGACGGATTCCACTACCGCAGCGTCGAACTGCAGCGGGCCATCCAATTGCAGTTCCGGGTTGTTCTCCTGAGCCTTCTTTACAGCAGCGGCGACGGCTTCAACATCCGCGCCTGCGCCGGAGGTGCCTGTGGAGTAGCTCAGCATCGCCACCTTCGGCTCGATGCCGAACTGGGCGGCGGTCTGCGCGGATACTGCTGCGATCTCCGCCAACTGGTCGGGGGTGGGGTCCGGGTTCACGGCGCAGTCGCCGAAAGCCCACAGCACGCCGTCCATGACCATAAGGAAGATGGAGCTAACCACCGAGGAACCCGGCGCGGTCTTGATGATCTGGAAGGAGGGCTTGATGGTGTGTGCAGTGGTGTGTGCGGCACCGGAGACCATGCCATCGGCAATTCCCTTGTGCACCATCATCGTTGCGTAGTAGCTAATGTCGCGCATTGTCTCGCGCGCCTGATCCAACGTCACTCCCTTGTGCTTGCGCAGCTCGGCGAATTCGGCGGCGAATTCCTCCAGCTGATCACCAGCGGTGGGGTCGGTCAGCGTGGCACCGGACAGATCCAACCCCAGCTCCTTCGCACGGCTGGCGATATCATCCGGGTTACCGAGGATCGTCAGCTTGCACACCTTGGCGCGCAGCAGCTGGTCTGCTGCGGTGAGGATGCGGTCGTCTTCGCCCTCTGGCAGCACGATGTGTGCATTCTTCTCGCGAGCCTTGATCAGCAGGTTCCGCTCGAAGAGCTCTGGGCCGATCACCGGCTCCTTCTGCCCTTCGATGGTGGCAATGTCCTCCAGCGCAACGTGGCGAATCGCTTTGCCCTCGGCTTCAACGGCATTGGAGCCTGCCGACCCAGCTGCGGCGGTGGCGTCCACAAAAGAAATACCGGCAGGCGTGCGACCTGAGCGCACAAGCTGTCCCGAGGCAAGCTGTAGGGCCGTGGCATCCGCGGTGCTTCCCGCTAGCAGGTAGTGGGAGGCGCCGGCAGCCGCAGCCAGCCGCGAATCGAAGTTGATCTCGCCGGTGCCCAACAACACCGCACCGCTAGTGTCCGCACCATAGGCCGCGTCGAGGGCGGCGGCGAAGTCCGGGGCGGAGGGGCGAATGTTGTCGAAGATGTCGATGGCGCCTGCCTCCCCCAGGGCGTCCACAATGTCGGAGCGTCGCGCAGCGGCGCTAGCTATCGGCGAGATGACGGCATTGGTGCCAGCAGTTCCGTTAGACACAGCTCACAAACCTTCCTTAATGGAGTTCTATTTAACTTCCATTGTGCCTTGGACAGCACCACACTGGCGATACTTGCGTGGAAGGTTTGCCCTTCCCTACCCCCTGGCGCGCGTCTTTTCGCGCTGTCGCTGTGTAGCTTCGTCTCGCTCTACTGTGTCTCGACGCCCACTCGTCTGTCGCTCCGGGGTGTCAGTTTCGCTATATGCGTTGCGCTGCTGAGAGTTATCCGGTTCTGGGTCGTCCCCGGTCAACGAGCGTTCCAGCAGGGAGCGCTTGCGCACAACAACGAGGGCAATGATTACGGCCAAGCCGATGAGGATCACGCCAACCACCCCAAGGAAACCGAAGTAATTCACCAGGCGCGTGGAGTTCAGCAGCATCAGCAGAGCGCCAACGACACCACCGAGTACTTCTGGCTTCATAATGGTCACGATCCAGGCGGCGATGGGAGCCGCAATGGCGCCGCCGACGAGGAGGCCGACGACCGGCTGCCAGTTTTCCGCCAATTCAGACCCCATGCCCGCGAAGAATCCAGCAGTGGCGGAGAGGGCGACCAGGAATTCGGCGGTATTGACGGTGCCGATGATGCGTCGCGGTTCTGCCTTGCCCACGCTCATCAGGGTAGAAGTAGTGACGGGTCCCCAGCCTCCACCGCCGGAGGCGTCGAGGAACCCCCCGGCCAAGCCCAGCCCCGCTAAACCAAAGCGGGAGCGGCGGGTGGTGGATACCGGTTGAGTGTCCTCCCCCTTCTTCCACGGCACGGCAACACTGCGCACGAGAACATACGCACCCAGCAGCACCAATAGGGTGGAGACGACGGGTTCTGCGGCTTTAGTGGAAAGGTTACTGAGCACATAAGCACCCATGAAGGCGCCGATGGCTCCAGGCACCCCAAGAGCTAGCACGGTTGGCCAGTGGACGTTCTTTAGCCTCCAGTGGGAAAGGCCGGAGAAGAGCGTGGTGCCGACCTCGGCCAGGTGCACGGCGGCGGAGGCGTGGGCAGGTCCCAGGCCGGAGAAAATCAGAAGTGTCGTTGCCGTGACGCCGAATGCCATACCCAGCGCACCGTCGACTAATTGCGCTATCACGCCGACCAGAGCGAAAATCAAAATCTTCATGGGTTAGTCCTAGAAAGTTGTGGGGGAAGAATGTCTTTGCAGTGCGCTAAAGGCGCGGTCAACCACGACCGGGGCGATCGCGTCACCTAGATGGCGCGTACACTTCCGGCCGTGCGGCATTCGGTTTTTGGCTCTATCCCAGAGCAGGCCGGGACTAACGAACAAGGGGACGGTGACGGTGTGATCGTCTGCGAAGTTCAACAGAGCGTCCGTATCACTACCGGGGTGGTTTCCAGTGGCGACGAAAGCGCGGGTGTGACGCATCTTCAGCCGGGAGCCGACGCGGCTGGCAAACTCGGCGATTCCCTCGTTGGCGCCGGGTTTACTGGATCCCACGGAGTACAGAGCGAGTTTGTCGATGTTCGAAGCGCTTCCGGCAGTGTCAGCAAGATACTGAGCCGTAAAGTCAGCCACCAGCGCTTCCATGTCAGCACCGGTTCCCAAGCCATCGGCTAGGTGGAGCGTAAGCCCTGTGGAAGAGGTGGCGTCGATAGATTCTGCAGCTTCGGCAATAGCGGCGGGGACATCGTGGCGAGCGTGGAAAGCCCTAGTGAAGAGCAGTGGAACCACCACAGCTTCGGTGTACCCCGCTGCCACAATGCGATGGGCAACGGTAGCGAGGGTGGCTGGGTGGAAGTCCAAGAAAGCGGCGAAGGCCGGCACCCCAGTGCTAGCGGAAATGCGCGCGGCAATGTCGAATACCGCCTGATCCGCCTGTGGGTGGCGGGATCCATGCGCTAAGCAAATGATGGGTACCGGGCCGGTCATGTTAGTTCACCAAACCTGCGGTGAGAGTATCGCCGGTGCCGGGGTTCACCAGCAGCAATGAACCGACTCGGCCACCGCGGCGATAAGGTTCGACCGGTAGCGGCTCGGCCACCGTCACCCGCACCTCCGCGATGTCGTTCAGCGCCAGCTCGTCGGCACTGCCGTGGGCGATTTCCTCATCGCTGCGGTTACGGCCGGAGATGTCCACGCGGCGAATAACCTCATCCACTCGTCCGCGTACCAGTGCAGTGCCGTAGCGCACCAGCACGTTGCTGCGCAGACGTACCGGGGTTTCGGCAAGGTGGAACACCGTGGCGGTGAAGGACTGTTGCGGCTCCGGCAGATCCTGCGCCGCGATGATGTCCCCACGGGACAGGTCGATGTCGCGGTCCAGACGGAGGGATACGGATTCGCCGCGGGTGGCGGACTGCTGCTCCCCTGCGGGGCCGTCGATTCCCTCGATGACTGCCTCGCGACCATCAGCCAGAACCGTATCGCCGACGGACACCGTGCCAGCGGTGACGCGTCCCGCATAGCCGCGGTAGTCGGTAGCGTGATCGCGGATGACGATCTGGATTGGGAATCGCAAGCCACGCTCCACGTCCACGGTGTTCTTCGCTGGCTCGGTGGTCTCCAGGATCTCTAGCACCGATGGACCGGTATACCACGGGGTGTTCTGGCTGCGCTCGACGACGTTGTCGCCCAGCAGGGCGGATGTCGGGATTATATCGACGTGTGCCAGGCCCAGCTCGGAGACCAAAGCGTCGACATCGGACTTGACCTCGTTGAAGACATTCTCGTCATAGTCCACCGCATCGATCTTGTTCACAGCGACGATCACGTGGGAGATCTTCATCATCGCCGCCACGGTCAGGTGGCGACGGGTCTGCTCGATCACGCCATTGCGGGCGTCAACCAGAACGATGACCAGCTCCGAGGTGGATAGGCCCGTGACGGTGTTGCGCGTGTACTGCACGTGGCCGGGAGTATCGGCCAGGATGAAGCTGCGCTTATCGGTGGCGAAGTAACGGTAGGCCACATCGATGGTGATGCCCTGTTCGCGTTCGGCACGCAGGCCATCGACCAGCAACGAAAGGTCGGGGTTTTCCAGCCCCTTGGCGTTGGAAACGCGCTCGACGGACTCGTACTGGTCGGCCAGGATGGACTTCGTATCGTGCAGCAGGCGGCCCACGAAGGTCGATTTTCCGTCGTCGACGGAGCCGGCGGTGCACAGGCGGAGGGTCGGCAGGTTGGTGGACATCAGAAGTAACCTTCCTTCTTGCGATCCTCCATGGAGGACTCACTGAGCTTGTCGTCGGCACGGGTGGCGCCGCGCTCGGTGGTGTTGGACTGGCGGATCTCTTCGATCACGTCCTCGATGGTCGTGGCGGTGGAAAGAACTGCGCCGGTGCAGCTCATGTCGCCGACAGTGCGATAGCGCACGGTCTTTTCCACAAGCTCCTCGCCGTCCTTCGGCCCGCCCCATTCGCCCGGGGTCAGCCACATGCCATTACGATTAAAGACTTCGCGCTGGTGGGAGTAGTAGATGGCCGGAACTTCAACATCGCGGTCGCGGATGTAGTCCCACACGTCAGCTTCAGTCCAGTTGGAGATTGGGAACACCCGGATGTTTTCGCCCACCTGGTGGCGGCCGTTGTATAGGCCCCACAGCTCCGGGCGCTGGCGGCGTGGGTTCCAGCCGCCGAAGCTATCGCGTACAGAGAACACACGCTCCTTGGCGCGGGCTTTCTCCTCATCGCGGCGGGCACCACCCAGCACAGCGTCATAGCCACGGTTCTGGATCGTCTCCACCAGTGGCACGGTCTGCAGTGGGTTGCGGGTGCCATCGGGGCGCTCCTGGATCGCGCCGCTGTCAATCCAGTCCTGTACGGCGGCAACGTGCAGTGTCACCTTTGGATCCGCGGCGATCTTGTCGCGGAACTCGATGACCTCCGGGAAGTTGTGGCCGGTATCCACGTGCACCAGTTCAAAGGGCACGGGGGCGGGGTGAAATGCGCGCTTGGCTAGTTCCAAAACCACGACGGAATCCTTGCCGCCGGAAAACAGCAGCGCAGGACGGTCGAACTGGCCTGCTACCTCGCGCAGGATCTCGATTGCTTCCGCCTCCAAGCTCGCCAGGTGGGGCGAAAGGGCGGTGTTGTTATCAGTGCTCATGTGTGAAGTCCGCATTCTGTCTTGTTGGAGCCGGCCCAGCGACCGGATCGGGGGTCCTGTCCTTCGGCGACCGGCAAGGTGCAGGTCTCGCAGCCGATCGACGGGTAGCCCTGCTTGGTCAGAGGGTTGATGATCAGATCGTGGTCGGTGATATAGGCCTCCACGTCCTCGTCACTCCAGGCGACGATGGGATTGATCTTCAGTCGGCCGGTGCGGTCCACGTCCAGCACCGGGGTGTTGGCGCGCAGGGCGTTGTCCACGCGGCGCACGCCGGTGATCCAGGCGTTGAAGGGGTTGAGCATTCGCGCCAGGGGCTCGACCTTGCGCATGCGGCAGCAAGCGGTGTTGTCGCGGGAGTACAGGCGCGGACCGTAAACCTTGTCCTGCTCCTCACGGCTGAGTACCGGGGTGATGTTTTCCAGTGGCAGGTTGTAGCGCTGCTGTACCTTGTCGCGGGTTTCGAGTGTCTCGGCAAAGTGGTAGCCGGTGTCCAGGAAGACCAGTTCCGCGCGGTCTTCCGCCAGGCGGCCTTCTGCCAGCTCAGCCAGGACGGTGTCCTGCATGGACATGGTCACGGCGATCTTGCCGGGCACGTGTTCCGCCACCCATTCCATGATTTCTTCGGCGCTGGCGCCCTCTAGCTTGTCGTTCCACTCGGCAACGAGCTGCTCGTTGGCGGCTCGCTCCTCGTCACTCAGTGGCGTGGTCTTGGTCGGCGCGCCCTTCGGACTCTCGGCGGGGTCTCGGAAGTCATCCGAATTCCCGCTGAGCAGGCCGGTCGCATCTACCAGGCTCATGAGCTCCTCTTCTCGGGTTGATGTTTGTCGTTTTGAAGTTGATGTTTTTCAGAACTCGGGGGAACTCTTGGTTATTCCCTAGACAGACCGATCAGTCTGCTTAAGCTCTCCCAACAATAGACCAATCTGTCCATTCCTACAACCGGGTTTACAATTCTTCTTGACGCCCCGTAGCCGCTACCTGCGTAAATGCCAGACAGGACTGGAGGGAATGAACCGTAGGGGCGTCACCAAGAAGTCAGTTACACCAGCTGTCCATGGAACTTGACTGAGAAAACGCGCATACACTCGCGGCACTGCCAAGCGTTGTCGGTCTCTGCGTCCGGAAACAGATTCTGGGACATGCAGTAGGGGCAATTGTTTACCGTCGCGCGACGGGCATTGGGGTGTCCCACACGGCCGCCGACCTGCTCATTCACACTCGGGAGGGAGTCGGAATCAGGAACACTCATGGGCTACACCAACAACTCGTCGTCGGCACGGATAACCCAATCGCGGAATTCCTCACCCTCGTTACGGCAAGACTTGAAGTTCTCCACGATGCGCACCACATAGTCGCCCAGATCCTTGGAGTAGACCTGGTTGCCGCGGACCTTCTTGCCGAAGTGCGGCTCCATACCGATAGTGCCGCCGAGGTGCACCTGGAAGCCCTCCACTCGTTCCCCTTCGTCGGTCGTGAGAATCTTGCCCGACAGGCCGATATCCGCCACCTGAGTACGGGCGCAGGAGTTCGGGCAGCCATTAAGGCTGATCTTCAGCGGCACATCGAGGTCGCCGAGGCGATCTTCCAACTCATCAACCAGTGCGATGGCGCGCTGCTTGGTGACAACGTGAGCCAGCTTGCAGAACTCCAGGCCAGTACAGGAGATGATGTCGCGGCGGAAAGCCGAGGGCTTTGCAGACAGGCCGAGCTCTTCCAGGTCTGCGGCCAAGGCCTCGGCAGCTTCGCGCTCCAGATCCAGGAACAATAGCTCCTTATCGGGAGTGGTGCGGATGTTGGTGGTGCCGTACTTTTCCGCCAGGTCGGCAAGCTGCTGCAGTTGCTTGCCATCGGTGTGGCCAACCGTGGGCTTTACGCCCAGATAAAACTTGCCATCCTTTTGCTCGTGCAGGCCGACATGATCCCGGTAACCGGGGTACTCCCCCGGCGCCGGGCCGTCCAGCAGCGGGCGCTTGAGATACTCGTTTTCCAGCACCTCACGGAACTTTTCTACACCCCAGTCGGCGACCAGGAACTTCAGGCGGGCGCGGTTACGCATGCGGCGGTAGCCATAGTCGCGGAAGATGCGAACCACGCCAGCCCATACCTCGGGCACCTCGTCGAGCGACACCCACACGCCCAAGCGCTGCGCGAGCATCGGGTTAGTGGACAGGCCACCGCCGACCCAGACATCAAAGCCGGGGCCATGTTCCGGATGCTCGGAGCCAATAAAGGCCAGGTCTTGGATTTCGTGGGTGACGTCCTGGCGGGAGTGCCCGGAGATTGCGGATTTAAACTTGCGGGGCAGGTTGCCAAATTCAGGGTCGGGCAGCAGCTCTTTTTTAATCTTCTCGATGGCCGGACGGCCATCGATAATCTCATCCTTGGCAATACCGGCGACTGGAGAGCCAAGGATGACGCGCGGTACGTCGCCGCAGCCAAAGAAGGAATCCAGGCCAACCTTTGCCAACTCATCCCAGATCGTCGGAACGTCCTCGATACGAATCCAGTGCAGCTGCACGTTCTGCCGGTCAGTGAAGTCGGCAGTGTTACGCGCATACTTTTCGGAAATCTCACCGATGGTGCGCAGGCCGGCCGAGCTCACCACACCGCCATCGAGGCGGATACGCATCATGAAGTAGTTATCCTGCAGCTCAGCATTGGTGAGGGTCGAGGTCTTTTCACCATCGAGCCCCTGCTTGCGCTGCGTATACATACCAACCCACTTGAAGCGTGGGGCGAGATCTTCCGCCGGGATGGAGTCAAACCCTTCCTTGGAATAGATGTCACGGATGCGCTGCATCACGCTAAATCCAGGATCCTCCTGCTTGATTCGCTCGTCGTCATTGAGCGGCTCTCGGCCATCGACAGCCCACTGCCCTTGGGGCTTGCGCTGCTTCTTGCGGCGCGGACGTGCCGGCTTCTGTGCGGCGTCCGCTCCGGTGGTCGATTCGGTCGTCATCGTCTCTCAACCTCTGTCTAGACTGATCAGTCTGTCTGCATTGTCCGGTTCAGGTTAGATGGCATCTCGCACAAATTCAAGCGATTTCTTGATTTTTGTAGACAGAGTTGTCTATAGTTCGTGGAGTTACCCGCGGTGACCCCGATGTAGTGACCCTGTATGGAATTTCGCTACATTGGACTGTGTTATTTCATAAGCAGTTCGAACGCTTCATGCGGTTCAGCCGGCGCGATACAACAATCGCTCCGCGCGAGCTCAATATGCGAGTTCAGCACCGCGGTTTACCCACGACCGAAGTACGACCCGAATAAGAAGGATTTGCACCAGACATGCCCGAGAATCGCCCCCTTCGCATTGCAGTCATCGGCTCCGGCCCGGCAGGTATCTACGCCTCCGACGCACTAACGAAGTCTGAGGCTGACGTTAGCGTCGACATTTACGAGCGCATGCCGGCACCCTTCGGCCTCATCCGCTACGGAGTTGCTCCCGACCACCCGCGCATCAAGGGCATCATCAAATCCCTGCACAAGGTGATGGATAAGCCCGAGATCCGCCTGTTCGGCAACATCAATGTCGGCCAGGACGTCACAATCGACGAACTAAAGCAGTTCTACGATGCCGTCATCTACGCCACGGGTGCCACCGATGACCGCCCGCTAAACATCCCCGGCGGCGAGCACACCATCGGTGCGGGAGAATTCGTCGGTTTCTACGACGCTAACCCGTACTTCGACGAAAAGTGGGACCTGTCCGCTGACTCTGTCGCCGTGGTCGGCGTCGGTAACGTCGCCCTCGACGTCGCCCGCGTGCTGGCTAAGACCGGCGACGAGCTAAAGGTCACCGAGATTCCGGACAACGTATACGACTCCCTAAAGGACAACCAGGCTAAGGAGGTGCATGTCTTTGGCCGTCGCGGTCCGGCACAAGCGAAGTTCACCCCGCTGGAGCTGAAAGAACTGAACGATTCCGACACCATCGAGATCGTTATTGATCCAGAGGACATCCAGTACGACGAGGGCTCCGAAGAGGCACGCCGCGCATCCAAGATCCAGGACATGGTCTGTACCCGCCTGGAGCAATACGCCATCGCCGATCCGAAGGGCGCTCCTCACAAGCTCTTCATCCACTTCTTCGAGTCTCCTGTCGAGGTTAAGTCCGACGCCGAAGGCCGCGTGACTGCCTTTGTCACCGAGCGCACCGAGCTCAATGGCGATGGCTCTGTTTCTGGTACCGGCAAGCTCACCGAGTGGCCGGTGGGCGCGGTCTACCGCGCCGTGGGTTACAAGTCCGATGAGCAGCCTGGCCTGCCCTGGGATGAGCGTCAGAACGTGCTGCCCAACGTCGGTGGCCGTGTACTGACCGAAGGACCGACCGCCGACGGCATCGCGGGCGTGCCCGGTTCCGCTGACCCGGAGGCAGAAAAGCGCGAGCGCCTGCCCGGCGTCTACACCACCGGCTGGGTCCGCCGCGGCCCGGTTGGCCTGATCGGCAACACCAAGGGCGATGCGAACGAGGCTGTGGCCAACCTGCTGGAGGATGCCACCAACGGCATCGGCTTTAACCCCGAGAAGCCAGAACTTGAGGCCGTAGAGGCCTTCCTGGAAGAAAAGGGCATTGACCACACCACCTGGGATGGCTGGTACAGCCTGGATAAGCACGAGCGCGAGCTCGGCGAGGCCGAAGGCCGCGAGCGCAAGAAGGTGCGCGAGTGGGCTGAGATGCTGCACCACGCCAAGGGCAAGAACGTCTAAGCAGGGATACTGAAAGTAGGAATACGCAATACCTAGGAAAACGCAACACCGTGGCTAACACTCCCTCCCCTACTGCCGGCGCCGCCGAGTTCCCGGATGTTCATTTCACCGGGCGCGCCCTACTAGCAATGCCCGCCCAGCAGCTGCATCCGCTGTACAAGTTGCGCGTGGACGTGTTCGTCCATGAACAGCAGACACCTTTCGCGGAGATCGACGATATCGATCCGCACCCGAATACCCACCATGTGCTGGCCTATATCCACCCCGGCAGTGGCCCGGAGTACCCCTTCGGCCAGCCGGATCCAGGATCTCCCCTGCGCCTGGTGGGCACCGCCCGCGTGTATGGCAAGCCAGATAACCAGCACATTGGTCGCATGTGCGTGGCCAAGGATGTCCGCGGACGCGGCATCGCCACGCAAATCATGGAGCAGGCGCTGGAGGTCTGCAAGGGCCGTGCCGCCGCATTAGACCCGACTACCCAGGTTGCCCGCGTCTCCCTCAACGCCCAGGAGCAGGTACAGGACTTCTACGCAAAATTCGGCTTCAAGCCTGTTGGGGAGCGTTTCGAGGAAGAAGGCATCCCGCACGTCACGATGGAGTTGGAGCTCTAGCCCGCCATCTCCGCCGCTACCTCGGCACATTCCTTACGCCCGCAGGTAGCACTCTCCGGGTCCGCAGCGCAGCTATCACACAGCAGAATCTGCTCGCGGCACTGCTCATTCACACAGTTATGGAAATCGTTGGTCGCGTGACCACACGCTCGGCAGCGGCCCAGCGTAGCGGCGTCATCACTAAATTCCATGTGCATACGCCCGTCGAAGACATACAGGGAACCCTCCCATAGACCCTGGTCACCGTACTTTTCCCCATAGCGGACGATGCCACCGTCGATCTGATAAACCTCCTCGAACCCGCGGTTCTTCATCAGCGAGCTGAGGATTTCGCAGCGGATGCCGCCGGTGCAGTACGTGACGACAGGCTTGTCCTTCAGATGGTCGTATTTGCCAGATTCAATCTCGCCGATGAAGTCGTGGGTAGTACGTACATCGGGCACCACCGCATTCTTAAACTTGCCGATCTCCGCCTCCATGGCATTGCGCCCGTCGAAGAAAACCACCTCGTCGCCACGCTTTTCCACAAGGTCGTTGACTTCCTCCGGCTTCAGGTGCACGCCACCACCGATCACGCCGTTTTCATCCACCTTCAACTCATCCGGGGCGCCGAAGGCCACAATCTCATCGCGCACCTTCACGGACAGGCGCGGGAAGTCGTCGGCTGAACCAGAGGACCACTTGAACTCCATCTTCTTGAAGCCTGGGAATTCGCGGGTGCGCCGCACATACTGCTTGCAGCTAGCCAGCGATCCGCCGACGGTGCCATTGATGCCGTGCTTGCTGATCAGGATGCGCCCCTTCAGTTCCAACTGCTCGCACAGCGCACGTTGCCACAGCATCACCGCGGTCGGGTCGTCGATCGGGGTGAAGCAGTAGTACAGCAGAATGCGGGTTTCATTGAGGTCGGTTGCGCTATGTCCCATACCCCGAAGTTTAGGACTACTGCCCCTGTTCTGCGAAAACCGTCGGCCGCACCGTGACGTACCCCGCAGCTTCCTCCGCCCGCTGGCGCGCCTCGTCAATGCTTTCTGCAGTGGTCACTGCCACTCCCATTCGCCGCCGCGTCAGCGCCCGGGGTTTGCCGAAGAGGTAAACGTTAGTTTCCTCCACTGCCATTGCCTTCTCGACGCCCATATATTCGATATCGCCGTCGTACCGTTCGGCACAGCGGATTACCGCGGAAGCCCCCGGGGAAATCAGCGTGGTATCAATCGGCAACCCAAGAATGGCGCGTGCGTGCAAGTCGAACTCTGAGAACCGCTGGGTGCCAAGCGTAACCATGCCCGTATCGTGCGGGCGGGGGCTTACTTCGGAGAAGTAGACGTCATTGCCCTTGACGAATAGCTCTACGCCGAACACGCCACGCCCGCCCAAGGCGGTGGCGATACGGGCGGCGATACTGCGTGCGGTGTCCAAGGCATCTTCGGACATGTACGCGGGCTGCCAGGATTCCACATAGTCGCCGCGATCCTGGCGGTGGCCGATGGGTTCGCAGAACCAGGTGGCCTCCCGGCCTGTGGCGGGATCGATGGAGCGCACGGCGAGGATGGTGACCTCGTAGTCGAAAGGAATGTACTGCTCCACCATGACGCGCTGCACGTTTGTGCGGGAATTTTTGATGGCCTCGTTCCAGGCGGCTTCAAGCTCATCGACTCCGCCGACATAGCTCTGACCTGCGCCGGAATGCCCCATGACGGGCTTGACCACGCATGGGTAGCCGATCTCCTCGGCGGCGCGAGCTAGTTCATCGGCGGTGGAGGCAAAACGGAAGGCGCTATTCGGCAGACCCAGTTTGTCGTGGGCGAAGGTGCGGATGCCCTCACGGTTCATGGTCAGCCTGTTGGCGAGGGCGGTCGGTACGACGGAGGCCACACCCTCGGCTTCGATTTCCTGCAGTACGTCTGCGGGGATGAACTCCACGTCCGGGACGATGAACTGCGGGGCGACTTCGCGTACAAGCTGCCTGATCGATTCCCCGTCGTAGATGTCCATAACGTGTGCCTTATTGGCCACGTGGTGCGCGGGAGCACCGGCGTATCGGTCCGCAGCGTGTACCTCTACGCCCAAGCGCTGCAGGGCGACAGCGAGTTCCCTCCCCAGCTCGCTGGCGCCAAGCAGCAGGACTTTCAGAGAGGAGGGAGTCAGTGGGGTACCAATTGCCTCGGGTGTGTACATATTCACTCACCTTACTTATGCCCGTATATTTACGCTGCCACCCGCCCCGTCCGGCCTGCCCTACCCCGCCTCGTCGCGCAGGCTTGTCGGACGCTCAACCTGATGGAAGGATCAAAGCTATGAGCGAAACGCAGCGTGACTCTCAAGCTCACAACCCCCTGCCCTGTTCCCGCCGTTCTTTCCTGCGCGGCGTGGCCGTTGCCACCGCCGCTACAGCCTCCGGCGCACTGCTGGCGGCTTGCGCCAGTGAAGAGGTCGTAGCGAAGGCCGATGCCGCGGATCTGGAGGTCGGAGGCTCCACGATTCTGGATGGTTGGATACTCTCCCGCCCCGGCGAGAACGAGTACAAGGCGTTCTCCACTACCTGCCCACATGCTGGCGGCACCATCGACTCCATTGAGAAGTCCGGGGACATCACTGTGGCAGTGTGCCCCAAGCACATGTCCAAGTTCGATGTCGCCACCGGAGATGTCGTGGAGGGTCCTTCGCGCAATCCGATGAGCCCGGCTAAGAAGGTCGAGCGCAACGGCGATTCCATCGAGATCACCAACTAGCTGGACGTATTTTTAACTAGCCGACCATATCTGTGCGCATATCTATGCGCACATCGCTGACGTGCTCTGCGAAGCGTGCGTCATGGCATGTCCACAGCACCGTCGGTGCCACCGGCGTATCTGCCCCAATGAGTTGCGCATATTCCCCCGCTGTATAGCGGTGCATCAGCTCCGCTAGTTCGCGATAGCCCGGCGCGTCCAGCCCCACGGTGGGTTCGTCCAGCATCACCAGGTCAGCTCCGCGCACCATCGCCGCTGCGACAAGCACGATCCGCCTTTTCGCTGCCGGCACATCGAGCGGGTGCGTGCCTGCCCACGGCCCCAGCCCTGCGAAGTCAATGACTGCGGCAGCAAGCTCTTCCCCCGCACCCACGGCCAATTCGTCAACCACGGTGCGGCATGTCACGGCCTGATCCATCTGCGTGGGCGCCCAGCCCTTAAGCCCCTCGGCACGTAGGGTTCCGCGGTACTTCAATAGTCCCAGGGCACCGAGGAACAGGGTCGTTTTTCCACATCCGTTCCGCCCAGCCAGGTGCACCACACGTCCTGCGGGAACATCCAGGTTTATGGGGCCAACGCCACCTCGGCGGAAAACCACATTCCGCGCCAGCAAGGCCGTCCCTGTGTCTTCCTGCGCAGCAGTCTGCATAGCCACCACACCGGCTGCAGGCTGCGGAGCGGTGGCGCGTGTCAGGGTGCCATCGGCGTTCAGGCGTTGGTGCGTAGGGGCGTCATCGCTTAAGGGTGAACCTGCGCGATCATAAACGGTCACGGGCCCTGTGAAGTCCGCAAGGGTGCGACGTAGGGTCTCGACGGCGGAGGCATCCAGCCCATCCAAAGGACAATCGAGCACCAACGCATCGGGGCGTGCGAGCAGTGCCGCGGCAATCGCCACGCGCCGGGTTTGACCTGTCGACAGGGTGGCGGGGTTCTGCTCTGCCTGCGCTTCCAGGCCCCACAGCCGCAGGGCTGCATCTACCCGAGCTTGCATCTCCGCCTGCTCTACACCGCGCTGCTCCATGGGAAAAGCGAGCTCTTCAGCGACCGTATTGCGCAGCAGGGAAATGTGCGCGCTGGCCTCGTTGCCGACCCACGCCGCACCCGTCTTTTCTGCGTACGACCAGGCATGTTCGGATAGTCCGACGCCACTATCCCCCCAGATGTACGTAGTCAAAGGCATGGTTCGCGCAAAGGTCTTTCTGGTCGTTTGCTAGTGCTCGTGCTTCTTTAGTGCACTACCCACCAGCATCCCACCACTAGGGCTGCGATGGCCAGCAGGCGGACGGTCCAATCCAAAGCCGTATCTGCGACGGGGCGAAGCACGGTACGCGGCCCGGGTTCACCAATTCCGGTGCGCTGTAGCGGGCGGGCGCGGGTGGCGGCATCGTCGACCATGCCGACGATCAGTGGGAGGATCATGCGGCACTTCGCACTCAGGGTGGACACATCCACTCCGCGGGAGGCGCGAACCTGCTGGATGGTCTGCCAGCGGGCTCTGGCCAGCGGCAGTAGTCGGGCTGTGGCGCCGATGACATAGACCAATTTGGCAGGCAGGCGCGGCTGCACAGTGCGCATGAGTCGGTCTAGGTTAACGAAGCTTCCGATAGTCAGGCCGATCGTGGTAGCGGCAAGGAAGCGGCTGCCCAGGGACAGGGCGATCTGCACACCATCACGGGTGAGGATCCACCATCCGGGTTCCTGGCCGAAGGGTGCGTACATCAATCCGAAGCCCAGGAAGGCCGGTAGGCCTAAGAGGTTGGCCGCGAGAAAGGGACGACGGGGCGTCGAGAAGAAAAGGGCCATAACGGCGCACAAGACCCACGCGATAGCGGACACGGTGAGGCTATCGGCGACGAGGACGAAAATCACCCCGCTTATAGCGAGGGTGAGGTATGTCAGTGGATTCATGCAGCCTTGTCGGACGTCGGTGCAAAGGTTCGGCGCGTGCGCTGTGGCAATGCGCGAATGACCAGGTAGATCACGCTAAACACAATGAACTTATCGATTGGATCGGAAGTCCACGACTGCAAGAATACGGCGGTCATCGGATCGAAGCCCAGGGAACGGTAGGCAGTCACAAGCAGACCCGTGCCCGTACCGGCGGTGCCACCGAAGATGAAGGAGGCGATCGGGGCGGAAAGCAGGGCTGTCAGGAAACCGATGAGCAAGGCGGATAGGGCGATCTTCCAATATGCGCCTGCCCACCACTTGCCAAGCAGTCCCGCGCATACGCCGACGAAGGCGTAGGCCGCTGCGAAGCCAACGACGGTCGGGTTGAAGGTTCCCCACACCAGCGCGGAGAGCACGCCGGTGACCAACCCCGCCCAAGGGCCAGCCAGGGCGCCGACCAGCACTGTGCCGATGGAATCCAGGTACAGCGGCAAAGGCAGACCCATGTTGCCGATAATGTGGCCAAGCACGACATTGATTGCCAATGCGACCGGCAGGAGCGCAAGGGTGCGCACGGGCAGGCGCGGGATTACGGCAATAAGCGCCAGGATGGCGGGGACAACGAAACCGACGAGGGCAATGGTGGAGCTTTTGGAGTCGGCGAGGGACTCATATGTCGAGTCGGAAGGCTGCCAGATGACGAGGGTCAGCCAGGTGGCGACGATGATGATTGCGGATAGACCGAGCAGTCCATAGGTGGCTTTTTGTGACAGGGGGCGCATGGGGTGGGTCCTCATTTTTCGCAGGGGCCAGCGCGCGACTAAGCGTAACGTCTATGTCACCTCGACGTTTCGACCGCGTGGCCAGTGGTTTTAATGTTTGTTTAATGCTTACAGAATCGGTGCGGATTGCACAAATCGCAGCCATTTTGGCGGCATCAGGGGCAGGGAAAACGGGTGTGAAACCGGGGCCACAAGCAGCCAAATTAAGTGACTTAGTTGACAGACCAAGCTGTCTATTCTTAAATGGTTTAGCAAGCGACCCGCGCATGGCGGAGGCAGTTCCGCCCCGCCGCGAAGCGTGCCTTCTGGAGCCCCGGGAAAGGCATAGCGCGCGGGAACCGCAGAACGGCAAAGGCTCCCAAACGAGCCTTGACGCAGATCAATTAAACAAAGAAAGACAGGAAAAAATCATGACTTTCAACGCAACCGTCGCCGGGGTTCCGCGCATCGGACCTGACCGCGAGCTCAAGAAGGCTCTGGAGGGCTATTGGCGTGATAACTCCACCGGACGCAACCTGGCCAACACTGCAACACGCCTGGTTAACGACTACACCGACGAGCTGCTGGCCGCCGGCTTGGATTCCGCAGCCTTCTCTGGCCGCTCCTTCTACGACGCGGTACTCGACACCACCGCTTTGCTGGGGCTGCTACCCGAGCGCGTCGCTGACATCGCGGATCACGATAACGATGGCCTGCCGCGCTTCATCGACCGCTACTTCGCCGCCGCCCGCGGAACCAAGGACCTGCCGGCCTCCGCAATGACGAAGTGGTTCGACACGAACTACCACTACATCGTGCCGGAGCTGGCCAAGGATTCCCGCGTGGAGCTGGACGATTCCGCATTCCTAGAGGACATCCGCGACCAGGTCACCCGCGCTGGCGAGGCCGTCCGCCCCGTCCTGGTGGGCCCGCTGACGTACCTGGCTCTGTCGCGCACCATCGACGGTTCCGATGTCTTCGCTCACCTCGAGGAATTTTTTGACGCCTATTCCCGCCTGCTCAAGCGCATCGCAGACCGCGGCGTGAAGTGGGTACAGTTCGACGAGCCGATCCTGGTTACCGACTTCGCCTACGCGGATGCGGCTGCCAACGAAGACCTGCTGAAGCGCACCCGCGCTGGCTACGAGAAGCTAGCCGAGGTGGCCGGGGCTGGAGATGAGGGCGTCAACCTGCTTATCCAGACCTACTTCGGTGACGGCAACGCAGCCATTGAACTGCTGAGCGGCTCCGGTGTGGCAGCCTTCGGCGTGGACCTGGTGACAGGTGGCGCTGCTGCTGCCGAGCTGCCTGCATGGATCGGCAAGGAACTGCTGGCCGCTGGCGTGGTGGATGGACACAACGTGTGGCGCACCGACCTGGACGCAGCGCTAAAGACTCTGCAGGGCCTGCAAGAGCGCGGCCCGGTGGCTGTCTCCACGAGCTGTTCCCTGCTGCACGTGCCGTACTCGCTGCAGCGCGAGGAGAACCTGAATGCAGAGGTGAAGAAGTGGCTGGCCTTCGGATCCGAGAAGATCCGCGAGGTCGCCGCCCTGTCCCGCACCCTGCGCGGCGAGCAGACCGAAGCCGACGAGCAGCTATTTGCCGAGACCCGCGAAGCCATCGAGGATCGCAAGAACTCCACCCTGACGCACAATGCCGCCGTGCGTGAGCGCCAGGATGCTGTGACCGACGCCGACCGTCGCCGCGATTCCATCGCGGCTCGTCGCGAGGCTCAGAAGGCTGAGCTGAACCTGCCGCCGCTGCCGACCACCACGATCGGTTCCTTCCCGCAGACCACCGAGATTCGCCAGGCGCGCGCCAAGCACCGCAAGGGCGAGATTGATGATGCGGCCTACACCCAGGCAATGAAGGACGAGGTCGCGGACGTAATCAAGCGCCAGGAGGAACTGGGCTTGGACGTGCTGGTACACGGCGAGCCAGAGCGCAATGACATGGTGCAGTACTTCTCCGAGCAGCTGGAAGGTTACCTGTCCACCGAGCACGCATGGGTGCAGTCCTACGGCTCCCGCTGCGTGCGACCGCCGATCATCTTCGGCGACGTCTCCCGCCCGCACGCCATGACTGTCGACTGGTACAAGGTGGCAGCTGACCTGACCGACAAGCCAGTCAAGGGCATGCTGACCGGTCCGGTGACCATGCTGGCCTGGTCCTTCGTACGCGATGACCAGCCGCTGGGCGTGACCGCCGACCAGGTTGCACTGGCGCTGCGCGATGAGATTGCTGACCTGATTGCCGCTGGCGCCCGCGTGGTGCAGGTGGACGAGCCCGCTATTCGCGAGCTGCTGCCATTGCGCAAGGAACAGCAGCCGGAGTATCTGGAGTGGGCTGTGGGCTCCTTCCGCCTGGCTACCTCTGGCGCGGAGAACAAGGTGCAGATCCACACGCACATGTGCTACTCCGAGTTCAACGAGCTGATCGACACAGTCTCTAACCTGGACGCCGACGTGACCTCCATCGAGGCAGCACGCAATGGCATGCAGGTTCTGGCCGCTCTGAAGGATGAGGGCTACGAGCTGGGTGTCGGCCCGGGCGTGTGGGATATCCACTCCCCGCGTGTGCCGAAGCAGCAGGAAGTTGATGACCTGCTGACCGCTGCCCTGGGCTCCGTGGATCCCGCCCTGCTGTGGGTTAACCCGGACTGTGGCCTGAAGACCCGCGGTTGGGAAGAAACCACCGCCTCCCTGGAGGTTCTGGTGGCTGCCGCCAAGAAGGCCCGCGAGCGAGTCTAGTTACTCGGGGGCTTACTAGGGGCTTTCTCGGAGGCTTTTTAGCCTCCGATGTCGCTAGATCGGGAATGTGTTACTGACAAGCATTTCAATCAATCTAAAACCGCAGGTCAGGGGTTTTCGATTTTGAAGGTTTTGAGAATCTCGTCAACGCATTCCCGATCTAGCGACATTTTGCACTTTTGGGGCGGCGCTAATCAGCGCCGAACCCGCACACAACCCGCTCAAATTCCGCAAAGACGTCCGCCGGATCCAAAGCTTCCAGAATCCGCGCATTAGCTGGGCGGTTCCAATAAGCACCACACGCTCCTGCGGGATCCACATCTCCACGGACAGCTGCGACAGATCCGCCACCACCGTCAACAACTCGGTCAGCCACGGTAGTGCCACGCATGAGGGGAGAATCCGCTTCAACATCCACGGTGGCGTCATAAAGAGAACAAGGAATACGCCCCAACATCACCATCGCCGCGGCGAGGTCATGGATCTGCGCGCAATAGCCCACGCCGACAGATTGGTGAAATTCGAAATAGAAGCGGAGAGTGTCGCCGAGCAAGGCGGCAAGTTGTGGGCGTGAAGGGCGCACGGCGTCCTGCCACCTGCTTAAACGCGGAGGATGCAGTAGAACCTGTTCCGTGACATTGAGTGGGCAGATGACCGGCAACGGGCGCTGCGCACACTGCGCACTCTGTGCAACAGACTCGCCGGATGCCTCCCCACCGAATACGGCCTTCAAAGCATGCGGATCAACCCACGCATTCCATTCGGCAGTAGGGGTGGTGTTGCCTGGGTAGTTAAATGCCCCCGTCATTAGCGTAATTTCAGCCGGCCCCACCACCTCGGGCTCGTGTGCCAAAGCCCAAGCCAGGTTTGTCGCCGGACCAGCTACCAGAATGTGGGTCGCCCCGCGCCACGTCTCCACGGCCGCTCGCGCATCTCCATGCACGGCCGCTCGCACATCCCCTCTCACATCCTCGTGCGCATCCCCACACCCAGCCTCCAATTCGGGCGAATAATAACCTAATCCTCTTTTTCCGTGCGTTTCCGGAGTCGTAGTCAATGGCAATACCAAAGGCTTCCCAGCACCGGCCACTACAGAAACTTCCGGCGCTCCCGCCAGACGTAAAACCTCTTTAGAATTCACCGCCGCCTGCCCGACCGTCGTATTCCCTGCGCTGGTCGTCACCACTAAATCAATCTCACCAGCGGAGTGAAGATAGGCCAGGTAAATCAGTGCAAGACTGTCGTCAATCCCGGTATCCACATCGGCAACAACACGTGGTTTCTCCACCTCCGCCGCCATTGATTTTTTAATCATTTTTATTTCCCAAAAGCTGTTTATTTGTTTAGTTGATAGGTGTTCAGTCTTATATAATGAATGCCATGGTGCACGACAATGTAACCGAAACTACTCACTCTGATGATGCCCGCTCCCCGAAGGCTGCGGCCCGCCGCGCCGCTATCCTGGACGCCGCCCGCAAGGTGTTCACCAGCGACGGATATCACCACACTAAGCTCACGAAGATCGCAGAGGTGGCCGGCTGTTCGGTCGGTACCCTGTATACCTACTTCGAAGATCGCCAAGATCTGCTGATGAACGTGCTGGCCAGCGTCGAGAAGGACATGACTCCCACCCTGGACGATAGCTTGCTGAGCACTGATGACGCCCGCGCTACGATCGAGGGCTCCAACAAGGAGTTCGTGCGCTTTTACGCACACAACGCGGGTGCCATGAACCTGGTGGCGCAGTCTTCGCAGTTCAGCAAAGAGCTCGCGGTTCGACAGATGCAGATTGCCAAGCAGATGGTTGGCCGTAACCGCCGGTTCTTGGAGGCCTTGCTTGCTAAGAACATGATCCCGCCGCTGGACGATGTGGAGTACACCGCTGCTGCCATTGCCGCCATGTTCACCCGCTTCTGCCACGCCACTTTCGTGGAGGGCTTCTACGAGGTCACGGATGACAACCGCGAGGAAATCATCGAGCGGACCACCAAAACGCTCAATCTGATGACTCTCCGCATGGTCGGTCTGAATCAGGCTAATTCCGCCGAAGACTAAACTCTCTGCCCTGATCGATCGAGATGCCGCGCACAGCAGTTGGCTCCCGATCGAGCACCTTCAAGCAGCCAGATAGGTCGCCTGCAAACGTATAGCCCTCTAGAAGTCCCAGTCGTCTTCCACTGTGGACTCCGCCCGACCGATAACGTAGGAAGATCCCGAGCCGCTAAAAAAATCGTGAGTCTCATTAGAATCGGGCGCTAACGCGGCGATAATCTCCGGCTCGGTTTTTGCCGATTCTTCCTCATACTGTGGCGGGTACCCTAAGTTCATCAGTGCCTTATCTGCGTTGTAGTGCACAAACGCCATCACGCCTTCGATCAGCGAGGCTTGGCTGGGCAAGGCTGTGCCATACAAATCCCCCGAGTATTCTTTCTCTAAAGCAAGCAGCTCCTCCACTAGGGAGAATGTGAAGTCCTCGAGCTCCTGCGCGCGTTCTGGGTGAGCCTCCAACCCGCGCTGAAACTTATATCCCGAGTAGTAGCCGTGCACCGCCTTGTCGCGCAGGATCAGGCGGATCATATCCGCCGTATTCATCAGAATGCCGCGACAGCTAAACCACAGCGGCAGGTAAAACCCTGCGTATAGCAATAGAGAAGAAAGTAGCGTGGCCGCGACCTTCCGCTTGAGCGGATCCTGCCCGTTGTAGTACTGCATCACGGCGGTCGCCCGCCGTTGGAGTACAGGATTGTCCACCGCCCAGGCGTATGCACGGTCGATTTCCTCGCTGCTGCACATAGTGCTGAAAACGCTGCTATAGCTGCGAGCGTGCACGGCTTGCATGAATGCAATGTTCGCGTAGACGGCCTGTTCGTGCTCCGTGCGGGAATCTGGGATCTGGCTGATCTCACCGACGGTGGCTTGGACTGTATCTAGCAGTGTCAGTCCCGTGAATACCTTTGTGGTCAACTCGCGTTCGGCATCCGTCAGGCCATTCCATCTGGACAGGTCATTGGATAGCGGCACCTTCTCAGGCAACCAGAAATTACTGGTTAAGCGCTGCCAGATCTCTAGGTCCTTTGGATCTTCCAGCTGGTTCCAATTCACCGGCCGCAGAGGAACGCTTGGGTTCTGCAGCCATTGTGGTGGGGTTTGGGAGCGTTTACGGTAACTCAATTTTCACTTCCTGCGTTTTTGTATCGGTTTTCACTTGGGTCTTGTTCTTGACGCCCGTTCTCCCCGCGCATGTGATTCCAGAAATTGCGGAGCCCTAGTTGTACCCGGGCAACGTCGCGAGCCGTGCCTAGAAGCTCGAAGCGGTAAAGCTCCGGCACGTGGCACTTGGCGGCAATCGTTGATCCGGCGCAGCAGTATGCAGTGCCAAAGTTCGTATTTCCGCTGGTAATTACTCCCCGAATTAGCGCGCGATTGTGCGGATTGTTGAGGAATTTGATGACTTGCTTGGGAACGGCTTTCCGCTGATCACCTCCGCCATACGTCGGGGTGATTAACACATACGGTTCGTTGACGATCAGCTCGGGATCTTTTCTTCGCAAAGGAATGCGCTGGGCGGGGATACCGAGTTTGGCTACGAAGCGTCGAGTGTTTTCGGAGGCAGAGGAGAAGTAGACGATGCGCGGCTGTGTAGCCGCGGTTGTTGACATAGCGGTTTTCCTTTCTAGTTGTTTGATCTGCCGCTCTTGGAAAACGCAACCTTGAGGACGAGACATAAGGTTCAGACATAAAGTTCAATCTATTGAACTTTAGAGTAACACTCGATTGAACTCTTGTGTAGAGTATGCAGCGTACAACGCTCGACTACTAAGAAAGGAAAACTTCCATGGCGAAGCTCACCCAAGAGATGAAAGACATGCTCAGTACGCAATTGCCGTATCTGGCAACGGTGACCGACGGCGAAATGCTCTTGCCGAATATCGGCCCGAAGCGCAGCCTGCGCGTCTGGGATGATGAGACGCTGATCTACAACGAAAACACTGGGCGCCAGCACCTCGAGAATCTTCGTGCGGGGTCGAAAGCCGCGGTAGCGGTAGTAGATTGGGGCCAACTAGACGGGTATAGATTTGTCGGCTCTGCAGAGCTATTCCACGAGGGGCCCGTTTGGGAAGCAGCAGTGAAGTTCGCTGATGAAATGGGCCACAATCCGCCGAAAATGGCGGTACTAATCCATATTGAGCAGATCTACACGCTCATGCTCGGCAAGAATGCCGGACAGCTACTCGCCAGCGATGATGAATCCCTATTCGTAGACTGACCGCAGCGCCCTTTGCGCCACTACCGATAGCTGGTAGTGATCGCGCCGGCTTTAGCCTTCCGCTACGTCGTTGATGACGATGGTCTGGTCGCGGCCCGGCCCCACGCCGATGTAGGAAATGCGGCAACCAGAGAGCTCCTCCAGGCGTTTGACGTAATCCTGCGCCTTCTGCGGTAGTTCCTCGAAGGTCTTGCACTCCGTAATGTCCTCGTCCCATGCAGGCATGGTTTCGTAGATCGGAGTGGCGTGGTGGAACTCGGTCTGCGTCATCGGCATCTCGTCGTGGCGCACACCGTCTACGTCATAGGCCACACAGATCGGGATTTCGCCGATGCCGGTCAGAACGTCCAGCTTCGTCAGGAAGTAGTCGGTAAAGCCATTGACGCGGGAGGCGTAGCGGGCAATCACGGAGTCGTACCAGCCACAACGGCGCTTACGGCCGGTGTTCACGCCAACCTCGCCGCCGGTGGTCTGTAGGAACTCGCCCCACTTGTCGAACAGCTCGGTGGGGAACGGACCGGCACCCACGCGCGTCGTGTAGGCCTTGATAATGCCCAGGGATGCCGTGATGCGCGTCGGTCCAATGCCACTGCCCACGCAGGCGCCACCGGTCGTGGGGTTCGAGGAGGTCACAAAGGGATACGTGCCATGGTCCACGTCTAGCATCGTGGCCTGGCCGCCTTCCATCAGCACGGACTTACCGGCGTCAAGAGCCTTGTTCAGCTCCGTCGTCGCATCGATCAGCATCGGCTTAAGGCGGTCGGCGTAGGAGAGGAAGTACTCCACTACTTCGTCCACATCGACGGCGCGGCGGTTATAGATCTTCACGAGGATCTGGTTCTTCTGATCCAGCGCGGATTCGATCTTTTGCCGCAGGATGGATTCGTCCAGCAGGTCCTGGGCGCGGATGCCCACGCGGGAGACCTTGTCCGCATAGGTCGGGCCGATACCGCGACCGGTGGTGCCGATGGCGCGCTTACCCAAGAAGCGCTCCGCCACGCGGTCGATAGCAATGTGGTACGGCGCGACCAGCTGCGCATTAGCGGACACGCGCAGGCGGGAAGCGTTCGCACCGCGGGCCTCCAGGCCGTCAATTTCCTCGAACAGTGCTTCCAGGTTCACCACGCAACCATTGCCGATGATGGGGGTTGCGTTCTCGGACAGCACACCTGCGGGCAGCAGCTTGAGCTCGTATTTCTCGCCTCCGACGACGACGGTATGTCCGGCGTTGTTGCCACCGTTGGGCTTGACGACATAATCGACCTTTCCGCCCAGAATGTCGGTAGCTTTGCCCTTACCTTCGTCGCCCCACTGGGCGCCTACGACAATGATCGCTGCCATGGAAACTTAAACACGTCCTCTTGGGTTGGTACAGATGTACTCACGGTTGTAGCCCCGCTCCGGCGGTCGGACGGGGCACCTAGACGTTTCACCATTCTAGTACTTCGCCGGTGGTTGTGGCACTCGCTATGGTGGGTTTCTATGTTGTTCTTGTTGCGTTGCGATGTTCCCGCCAGCGATCACTTGCGCGATCCCGTGCTGCCGGGCGAGGCCGTGGAATGCCTCGATGTATCCGCCATTCCCACGCGCAAGGAGTTGCGCTTTCTGGATGATCTGAAGCGTTTCGTTGTGGGCTCCACCCCGACGCTGGATGAGCTGATGCAACGCCCAGACGCACCGCATTTGGGCGCCCCGCAGCCTGACCCGCACCAGGTCAGCGAGCGGGTGCGGGTGATTGTGCAGGGCAGCGATGCCGCCATCGCCGCTGTGGTTTCTAAGTTGATGCGGATCGATGCCCTGTGGGGCGAGGTTGGGTTTATCCCTACCGGCTCTTCTGCGGTCGCGCTTTCTTGGGGTCTGGACGCCACCTTCTCCCCCGCCCAACATCTCACCTTCGCGCTCGCTTCCCCGGCTGTGCCGACTCCGGTGATCCGCGACGACCATGGCGTGGTGACGTTGGGAGTGGCCGAGGTGACCGGCCCGGAGAGGGATTCTGGGACTGCAGAGATGATCGGCGAGGTGATTGTTGATTCCGCGGTCTTGTTTGAGCAGAACAAGGCCGGAACAAGCGACTTCAATAACGGTGTGCGGATGGTGCCCACTCCGGATGCTCCAGGGTTGGCTGCGGTGCAGCGTCCGCCGTTGCCACGCAAGGGCCTGTTTGGGCGAGTGAAGAAGCCCCGCAGTGCCGTTTCTCCGACGGTACTGCGGGGCCGGGCCTTGCAGGCCGGTGGGGTGGACTTGAACGTGACGCGCGATGGCGTGCGCCATCCTCGTCCGCTTAAGTCAGTGACGTTTTACCGCCACCTGCGGGATGGGCAGTTTGTTCGCAACTAAGCGCACCCGCGGTTAGCGGACGTAGCCGTGGGCGCGGGCCCAGTTGTACAGGCCGAACAGACCAGCGCCGATGGCAATCGTTCCGAACAGGGCTGCGAAGAACTTACCCAGCGGGCTGGAGCCAGTGACTCCGCTGGAGCTGCTGGAACCGTTGCTGGATCCGGAGCTTCCGCTCGGATTCTCCTGCTTTTCTACGTTCACCTTCAGCTCCACGGTGGAGGTCGATCCGTCCGGGTAAGTGACTACGACCGGAATGTTGTATTCACCCGGCTCGACGTCCTTGCCCGGCTTCAGGGTGACGGTGCCGTTCTCGTTGACGGTGGCCCACTCAGGTGCACCCTCACCAGCGGTGAACTTAGCACCTTCGCCGGTATCACCCGGCACCTTGGAGGTGACGGTCTCGCCCGGCTTCACGGAGACATCCTCGAAGGAAGGATCGTGGATCTCGTTGGCAGGCTTCACGGTGACGGTGACGTTCACGGTCGTGTCGTCACCGGAACCATCGTTGTAGGAGACCTTCACCGGAACGGTGTACTCCTTGGCCTCTACATCCGTGCCCGGCTTGGCGGTTACGGTGCCGTCCGGGTTGACGGTGATCCAGGACGGTACGCCCTCGCCAGCCTCGAAGGTCGCACCCTCAGCCACATCAGTCGGAGCCGGAGCGGTCACTTCGTCGCCCTGCTTCACCGTCACGTCAGAGTAGGTCGGATCGTGGATCTCGTTAGCGCGCTTCACGGTCACGGTAACCACAGCAGTAGTGCGGTCAGCAGAGTCATCTCCGTAGATGACCGTCACCGGGATCTTGTACTCGCCCGGCTTAACCTCAAGACCCGGACGTGCCTCGAGGCTGCCATCTTTGTTCAGAGTGACCCAGTTCGGTGCGCCTGCACCCAGGGAATACTCAGCGTCTGCAGTGCTGCCCTCAGGAGCAGCAACAGTGGCGGTCTCTTCCTGCTTTACCTCGATCGGCTTGTAGGTCGGATCATGTAGCTCGTTGATCGCGCGCTCCGTGACCGTGACCTTCAGCTCGGCATTGTCGATAGTGCCATCGGGGTAGGTGACGGTAACCGGAACCGTGTAGTCCTTCGCATCAACCTCGCCGCCCGGGTTCAGTTGGACAGCGCCCTTGTCGTCGATGGACGCCCACTCCGGAGCACCCTCAGCCAGGGCGAACTTGGTGCCCTCCGGCAAGCCCTCGATAGCAGGAGTCTTTGCGGAACGGTTGGCCTGCACGGTGATGCTGCTAAACTCCGGGGAGTAAATCTGGTTGTCCGGCTTCTTGGTGACGGTCACCTTGGCCGTTGCTTCGTCGGTGGACCCGTCGTCGTAAGTGACGACAACCGGAACGGTGTAATCCTTGACTTCGGTCTCCAGGGTGGGCTTTGCCTCGATAGAACCATCCTCGTTGACGGTGACCCACTCCGGCGCACCCTCACCACGGGTAACCTTCGCACCCTCGGGCAGCCCCTCCGGGGCGGCGACGGTGGCGGTGCTCTCCTGCTCGACGGTGGCCTCGCCGAACTGCGGATCGTGCAACTCGTTGGTGTGCGTGACCTTCACGTGGACGTTAACCACAGTGTCGTCCTTGGACTGGTCCGGGTAGCTGACAACGACTGGAACGGTGTAGTCGCCTGGCTTCACTTCCCGGCTGGGCTTGACGGTGACGGTTCCATCCTTGGCAACGGTGGCCCAATCCGGCACATTCTCGCCAGGCGCGAAAGTAGCGCCCTCGGTAACGTCCTTTGGAGCTTCGACAGTCTCCTCACCTAGCTGCTTAACAGTCACTTCTGCGTACTGCGGATCGTGCTGTTCCGCCAGAGGCTTTACCTTCACTGTCACATTCACAACGGCGTCGTCGATAGAAGAGTCCGGGTAGGTGACAACGACCGGGACAGTGTAGTCGCCGGGCTTCACGTCCAGGCCTGGCTTGACGGTGACGGTGCCGTCCTGACCGACGGTCGCCCACTCCGGAGCGTTGGCGCCCTTGGCGTAGGTGGTACCTTCCGGTGCCTGCGCAGTGCTCTTCGAGGTGGCGGTATCCGTCTGCTTAACCTGAATGGAGTCGTATTTGGGCTCATTAGCTTCAGCGTCTTTGCCTATCTGAGTCACACCCAGCGTCTTGTATTCTTCCGTCCGGCAAGCGACGTAGAGACCGACGCCCTTTTTGCCGACGAACGGAAGCGTAATTTCTCCAGCCGCACCCTCGCCATAGAACATGTTGTTGGACTTCACACGCTCTTTACCGTCGAGCTCCTCGTCTAACTTAGGAGTCTGAATCTCAAACTTGCCGGCTTTTTTCGCCTTCAGCTTGACCTTCAACGAAGTGAGGCCGAGTGTTACTGTGTCATCCGTTCGACTCGGCTGCATCATCTTCTCTGTGGTCAAGACACCATTCTTGAGCGTGGCAGGAAGGTTGGAGTCAACCAGCTCAACGTCACCCTTCACAGCGAAACGAACCTTGTTAGCCGTCGTTTTAGCAGCTTCGAACGTTGGAGCCCCTTCCAACCTACCAAGATATGGGTCCTGCACTTGAAGCGAATCCATACTGATAGTTACCTCGAAAACCTCACCGGAATCAACCTTGCCCGGCATCTCTACCTGCATTTTTCCAGTGAAGTCCATGGTCTTTTTAACCCTGTTTCCTCCAGCATTGAGGCTACAATGCAGCGGCAGGGTCGTATCCTGCGTCTTGTTGGCCGTGGCCGCTTGCGCTGCAACTGGAGAGAACGGAGCGTTAGGGACAGCCGTGGCGGTCAGCACCAAGCTGGAGGCAGCCGCGACAGCGATCATGGCGCGACGGGAACGAAGAAACATCATAAGAGGCACCTCAAAGTAGAGCGAGACGACGTTAAGTCGTTGTGGGGAACATTTCCCCAACTTCTCTAAGAATCTACTATTGCCACTCTTAAGGTTCCACTCGTAGTCCCCGCTTATTCCTCCAGGTCGTCCCACATCTCCGGCGGCTGCCACGGTCGATCCACCGTCGGACGCAGAAATGCAATGGCCGACTCACGCGAGTAGCCACAGATCTGCAGGGCGTCCACAATAATCGAGCGGCACTGCGCCAACACCACCATGCCCGACAACCCAGTCCCCTCCGCAATATGCAGATCCGCCTCCGCACCAAGCTTTTGCAGGGCGCGCACGATCTCCGGAATCTCCACCGCCTCATCGCGCGTACCACGGGTGCCGCCCTCGGCGAACAACGCACCCAGATGCCCCAATTCGTTGGAGATACCACGCATCAGCTCAATCATCTCCTCCGGCGGTTCGATCTCGTCCAGCATCATGATCTCCGCCCGGCGCGCCAGCACGCGCGTGTTGCGCATGACATTATCCACGGGCACCAGGATGCGGTTCATCGTCTTCGCATGCCGTCTGGCCGTCCAATAGATCGGAGATACCGTCACCACTTCCGATCCCCCGCCCACGTTCGTGAGCAGGGCATTAACGTTTGTCTGCGTACCGCGGGCAACCTCTAGCGCCTTGGTAATTTTCTCCGCCTTGCGTTCCTCCATCCCCTGAGCCACATCATCCAACACCAGCGAGGCCTTAGACACCAGCGTGGAGACCTCCCGCCGGGCCGGGCGCAGCGGCGAGTTCGGCACCAAGGCCAGAACCAAAATGCCGATCACACCACCAACCAACGCATCCACCATGCGGTCGAAAGACCCCGAGGTGCCTGGAGGCAGAATCGTCGCCACCAAAACCGCAGAACTGGAAGCCTGAAAAGCCACGGAGACGGACTTATCCACGAACGTCGCCACCAGAATTGCCACCAGCACCACCACTGAGACCTGCCAGTAGCCACTGCCGATATTGCTAATCAGCACATCACCGATACCCACGCCCACCGCGGCGCCCAGCACCAGCTCAAAACCACGCCGCAGCCGCTTACCTGCGCTGACCCCCAAGCTCAGCACCGCAGCAATCGGCGCAAAGAAAGCCTGTTGGTGGCCGCAAACCTGCACCGCAATAAGCAGCGCCAGCCCAGCACCGATTGCACATTGGATGGCAAAGACCAGACCCTCGCGTACGCGGATCATGCCCTGCACAGGAGCAATGCGACGCAGGTTCCGCGCAGCGGCGCGCACGCCGGGGCGCAGGCGGTTGGCCGGCTCGCCCCACATTTCCTTTGCGGTTCGTGGCCGCCGTTGTGGTTCTGCCATGCCCGCCAGTCTAGGTGGTCACATCCGCCCACACTGCCAGATGGTCCGTGCCGAGGATGCGCTTCGTCCCGCCACCCAAGCATTCGCCAGTGGTCATAATGTGGTCCAGCCGAACCACAGGGAACACCGCCGGCCACGTCGGCGTGTGCGCCAGGTGCCCCGTACAGTCACTGAGCTCAAAATCGCGGTAGCGCGGGTGGCTGCGCGTAGCGTTGAAGTCGCCTGCCAGCACCAGATGGCGCCGGGAATTGGCCCAATCACTCAAGTTCGCCAGGTCGCGCTCCCACGCCGTGCGATACTCCTTGACCGGCGCCACTGCGTGCACACCCACGAACTCGCTGTTGCCATGTAGCGGCGCATTCACCCGGGGTGTTTGGAAACGGGTAAGTTCGCGCACTATGTTGCCGTGCGCCCCTGTTTTTTCTTTATATGACGCCGACACCAAGCCCACGACATTATCCGCCCGATCGTTGCCAGGCCGCGGCTTGGTCAAAGGCAGATAGCCGGTTTCCTCCGCCACGCTATCCACTTCCTCTTCATTCGTTTCCAGGAGGAAGACAACGTCCGGTTTAAGTTCCTCAATCGCACGGGCGATTCGCTTATCATCAGCTTTCCCCCAGTATGTGTTGAGGGAAAATACTCGGGTGGAGTTGTGGGCGTCCGAAAAATTGGGGGCAGGTACGCGCGGGACGATCAAGACCGCCAGCACAGCGAGCACCGCGCACAGCGCCGCGCGGCGAACTGAATTCAGAATGCCCAGGCCGGCGGCAGCCAGCACCCCGGCGACCCACGCGCTGGCTTGGATCTCCGCGACAAAGGGCCACGATGCGGTGGTTTGCGCGGGCCAAAGGATGCTGGACATCCAGACGATCGCCACCACGACTGCGGCTATGCACAGGTTGCGGTGCGCCACCGGGTGGGGCGTCGGCTGGGAGAAAGAACGGCGTTTGTTCAATTTCCTATTACGGGGGATCACTAGCGCTCAGTAGAAGAGGCAGCGGAGCCATCCAGCCCCAGGGCTGGAGCTGCGGCAGGATCACAGTCGTGCAGCAAGTTCAGGCAACGCACGACCTCATCGTCCTCACCGAGGGCGCGGGCGGTCTGCACCAATGCGCCGATTGCGCGAAGCACTCCCCGGTTAGGTACGTGATCCCAAGGCACCGGTCCGGTGCCACGCCACCCGTTACCGCGCAGCGCATCGAGGCCGCGGTGATAACCGGTGCGGGCACAGGCGTAGGCCTGCACGGGCTGTCCTTCGGCCAGTAGAACCTCGGCCAAGGCGGCCCAGGCACCGGAATCCTTCAAGTTGGCGGAGACGGCCGCCTCCAAGGACTCGCGGGACTGTGCGGATGATTCCCCCGCAACCGCGCTGGCTAGTTCCTCCGGCAGACGCACCTCCGGGTGCTCTGCGCCGAAGAGATCTCGACTGTGACGAATCTGTTCTGCCATGGCTCCAGCGACGCCTACTTTGCGACGGAGGTGCCGGCGGAGTGCAGGTCGTTGCAGGCCTCAACAACGCGGACGGACATCGCTTCCTCAGCCTTCTTCAGGTAGGAGCGCGGATCGTACACCTTCTTGTTTCCGACCTCGCCGTCGATCTTCAGCACACCGTCGAAGTTGGTGTACATGTGGCGTGCAACCGGGTTGGTGAACGCGTACTGGGTGTCCGTATCAACGTTCATCTTGATAACGCCGTAGCGCAGCGCCTCTTCGATCTTCTCCTTCTCGGAGCCGGAGCCACCGTGGAAGACGAAGTCGAACGGCTTGTCGCCCTCGGACAGACCCAGCTTCTTCACGGCAGCCTTCTGGCCCATGTCCAGAACCTCCGGGCGCAGCTTCACATTGCCCGGCTTGTACACGCCGTGGACGTTGCCGAAGGTAGCGGCCAGCAGGTAACGGCCGTTCTCGCCGGTACCCAGAGCATCGACAGTCTTCAGGAAGTCCTCTTCGGTGGTGTACAGGTTGGCACCAGCCTTGGCCTCCACGCCGTCCTCTTCGCCACCCACGACGCCGATCTCAACTTCGAGGATGATCTTAGCCTTCTGCGCATCCGCCAGTAGCCCCTTGGCGATCTCCAGGTTCTCGTCGATCGGAATAGCGGAACCGTCCCACATGTGGGACTGGAACAGCGGGTTCTCGCCTGCCTCCACGCGCTTGCGGGAGATCTCCATCAGCGGGCGCACGTACTCGTCCAGAACTTCCTTCTGGCAGTGGTCAGTGTGCAGAGCAACGTTCACGCCGTAGTGCTTCGCAGCCTGGTGTGCGAAAGCCGCCAGAGCCTCCGCACCAGCAACCATGTTCTTCACGGCCAGGCCCGAACCGAACTGGGCACCGCCGGTGGAGAACTGGATAATGCCGTCGGACTCAGCATCTGCAAAACCCTTCAGAGCTGCGTTGATGGTCTCAGAAGAGGTGCAGTTGATAGCAGGGTATGCGAAGCCATTTTCCTTCGCATTGTCCAGCATGTCGCGGTAGACGTCGGGGGTTGCAATAGGCATTTCGATGCTCCTTCAAATCCTTGACTAAGGCAGGTTGGTCTCCGCCAACAATTATGCCGACAAATTCCACACCGTGCAGTCGCCTCCGGTGAATACTCCCCCTACTCCCCCGGAAGATTCGCTTGGATAGCCTTCGGGCTTGCCTACTGGCCCGCCTGGATCGTGCGTACTACCGCTTCCATGAGCATCCAGCCGGAAAGCTGCACCGAGAGGTCCCTTTCTGCAATGTCAGAGCTCGATACCGCCCCGGCAATTGTCGCCCCGACCAAGCCGCCGGACTGTGGCATGGTCGCATCCGTTCCCCAATCTGCGGAGAACACCGGCAGGCCATCGACCTCTAGCCGGTAACGCCACACCTTTTCGGCTGTGGCCAACACAATCCGCCGGGCTATGGCCACAGATTCAGCGCCGTGCCGACCTGGCGTCGGAACGCACTCAACAACAAGAGAAAGATAACGCGCAAGAATGCCATTAAATAGGCCGCCGTCCCCGCCCGCCGTGCGCACGTTAATGGCACCGTCGCGGTCGGTTAGGTGCGTTTCGATTGCGCGGAGGAGGCCATGGATGCGGGTGATTTCTTTGACGCCCACTTCTGAGACTTCTTCATCTCCAACCCCGGCGGCGCGTCTGCGCGCACGGGCGAGCTCCACGAGCGCGCCCAGAGTGACACCCTGACAATAAGGGTGCACCGCTGTGACGGGTTCTGGGCCGGCCATCCGCATGTGGATACCGTCCATGACCAGGCCGTCTTCGTTGATGAGGCTGTCGAAGGTCCAGTCGACGAGCCGTTCCGCGGTGTCGATGTCTCCATTGCGGGCGGCCAGAATGGCGGCGGGGCCGTTGGTGGGGACGTTGTAGAAGGTCTCATTTGTGCGCCACGGCAGCACGCCGGTGAGGCTGTCCACCCCCTCGAAGATGTTCTCCATCAGGGGCTCTAGGTCGCGCGGGATGCCGAGTTTTTCCTGGATTTTGGGGGTATCTGCCACCCGCTGCAGGGCCAGCGCAAGCCACGCCTTGTCATCGTAATAGTGGTTGGCGGTCAGGCGGCTGATGTTGCGGAGCCGCATGGCGCGGATGTGGCGCTGGATGGCGCGGATCCGCGAGCTGGTGGGGCGGCGGAGAGCAGCATCGATGACGTTGTCGATGTAATGGGCTTGCCACCAGTAGTGCCAGCGGACGAACATGCGGTCGCGGGTGGTCGGTGGCCAGGCGATGACGCCCAGCGTGGTCCGCGGGATACCCCAGAGCCGGCTGGCGTGGCGCTCGTTAATCGCCTGGTAGGCCAGGTCTGCGCGGTGATCCCAGAGTTCCAAGAGTTGCTGCTTGGGATCGGCTGCGGCTGCAGTTTCCTTGTCACCAGCGGCAGCCTTGACGTCGCTTTTCTCTCGCTTGTCTGGAAGTTTGAACACTTCTGCACACCTCACTAGGTTGTCGCACTTCTGCTGTTCCGCCGTAGTGCCCCGGCTTCCACTGCAGACCAGTCTATCTACAGGCTCTCCGCTGCTGCATGCTGCTGTCCGCTGCTGCATGTCCACAATCCGTGCTTCCCAGCCTTCATTACAGCCTCTTCACAGAGGAAAATGTCGCTAGAACGGGAATGTGTTAAAGACAATCTCTTTCAACTACACAAATATGCAGGTCACGGCGCTAACGCTTTGCGCCAACCAGCCTGCCCAGCTAGCAGATTCCCGATTCAACGACATCCCCCCAAGACGGCCAAATGGCCCCAGCTACCAGGCCTTATCCAGGTCCGCATGCTGGCGGATCCATGTATGCATCGCAATCCCCGCCGCCACACCGGCATTAATGGACCGCGTCGAGCCGAACTGTGCAATCGACACCGTTATGCGGGCAGCGTCCTGCGCCTCCTGGGAAACGCCCGGCCCTTCCTGGCCAAACAGCAGCAGGCAGCGCTCCGGCAGCTCCGCAGTTTCCAGCGGAACGCACCCCGGGGTGTTATCCACCGCCACCACAGTTAGCCCCTCCCGGGCAGCGAACTCCAACACATCCGCAACCGTCGCATGATGCTGTAAGTGCTGGTAGCGGTCAGTGACCATCGCTCCCCGCCTGTTCCAGCGCCGCCGCCCGACGATATGCACGGTATCCACCGCAAACGCATTGGCAGTGCGCACAACCGTGCCAATATTCGAGTCGTTTTCGAAGTTCTCGATGGCGATATGCAGCGCGTGCCGCCGCGTATCAATGTCCTCAATGATCGCGGACTGCCGCCAATAGCGGTATGCGTCAACCACGTTGCGTGTGTCCCCGGTATCCAGCAGTTCGGGGTCGAAGCGCGGATCCGTCGGACGGGGCTGGTCGGGATACTCATCTTCCCAGCGGCGTACGCCACGGGGATGTTCCAGCCATTCCGTCGGTCCGGGCTTATCGTGTGCTTCGGGTGAAGTGGGCGTCATAGAAAAAACTAAGCAAGCCCCAGGTCAGACAGGCCCAGCAGCGAGCGGTACTCAACCCCCTCGGCCTCAATAACATCTTTGGCGCCCGTCGCACGATCCACAACTGTTGCCACACCAACAACAGTCGCGCCAGCCTCGCGAGCTGCGGCAACGGCTGTCAGCGGCGAATTGCCGGTAGTCGTCGTGTCCTCGACGATGAGCACTCCCTTGCCTTCAATGTCCGGCCCTTCGATACGGCGCTGCATGCCGTGCTTCTTAGCCTCCTTGCGCACGACAAAAGCGTCGATGGATTCCCCATCTGCGTGCATGATCGCCGTCGCCACCGGGTCCGCGCCAAGAGTTAGTCCGCCGACGTGCGCGTAATCCCAGTCTGCAGTCAGTTCACGCAGCAGCTCTCCAATCAGCGGAGACGCCTCGTGGTGCAAGGTAGCGCGACGCAGGTCAACGTAGTAGTCGGCCTCCTTGCCGGAGGACAGCGTTACGCGCCCATGCACGACCGCCAGCTCTCTAACTAGTTCAGCAAGGCGCTGCTTCTTAGCTTCATCAATCATTGCGGTTTCTCCTTTTGGTTACTGCTGGTCACTGCTGGTCGTCTTCGACGATCTCGCCGTCGACGGTTTCGTACTCGATCGGTTCGATAGGTTCGGGGCGGGCGTGGCGTGCTTCTGGCGCCCGATGACGCCCCCTGCTCCGTCGCCGTTGCGTCACAGGAGACAGGCGCACTGCAGTGGACTTAGTCTCCTCGACTTCCGCGAACTCATCGAAGTCCTCGAGCTCATCAAAAATTGTGGCTTCTTCCGCATCATCGCGGATGACCCGCGCGTATTGAGAAAAGTGGGAGCTCATGTGCTCCGGATCTTCGCCCAGTCGCGGGATGCCTCCATCGCGGCGGCGCCGGCGCCCTGCGTGTGGGTCGTCGTCCGCATCTGCGTCGTCATAATCGCCTACGGCGAAGCTGTCGAAGCTTTCTGTATCCCCGCCTTCCCAGCGCGCGTGCGTTCGGGAGGGGAAGGCCACCGGCTCAGCGGGGCGAGTGATGTCGGGGCGTTCTGGGTTCGGTACCTCGGAGTGCGCGGCAACCTCTTCGGCCTGCTCTTCATTAACGTTGGCTGCGGTCGTGTCGACTTCCTCGCCTTCAGCAGTGCCCTCGCCCGCGCTGCTTTTATTGCCATCTGGAACGGCTCGCAGGTGCGCGCGACGAGAGGAGGTCTCTGCAGCCTGCTCCTCAATCGCTTCCTGGTTCACCGGATCATTGGTGTGCACTTGCAGTGGCCCGCCAGGCAGCGGTCGCAGCTGATCGGCCACGAACATCTCCAACGGCGCACTGGTATGTGCCGGGGGTAGCACCATCGCGGCATCCACCAGCGAGCGCAGCTGTGGGAAGATCGCCTGCCACACGTGGAAATCTAGTTTCCGGGAGACCCGCACTACCGTCCAATTCTGCCCCCACGCCACATCCGTCGCGACCTGCGAAAGCGCGGCCAGAGCATCCTCCACGCGGGCATCCAGCATGCGGTCGAGCGCGCGGACGTCGGTGGTATAAGCCGCGAACGGCGGCTGATCCAGCAAGTCGGTTCGCCGCATGCCCGCAGGTTGCGCTCCCCCTGCTGAATAAAGCACCTGAACTGGCGATTCTTCCACTCGCCGCATAGCCATCAACGTGGAAGAACCGAGGTCACCGATATGCACCTGGTGCCCGTCAATGAACCCGCTCACAACCTCTCGCAAGGTCGGCACCCCGCGCTGGTGGTCGCCGGTGATGGCGACGGGCCAGTCCCGCGCGACTTCACTGTCTTCCTTTGTGTATTCGAAGCCGTTGTCGGCTGCCCATTGACGACGCCGCCTGCGGGGAAAACCGAAAGCCGCCATCGCTGGCGCCGACGCGGACGAACGCGCGGGAACAGGTTCCTTTTCAGGCGTTTCCTCTTCCCCAGACCAGTCGTCAAACTGGGGGCCATCCCACGCCTCAGACCACTCTTCACCGTCTGGGTTGTCGGTGCTGTCTACAGCCTCCCCGTAATCCGGGTCGTCCTCCCAGTCCTCGTCCTCCGGGTAGTCCCCGTCGTACCCGTAATCCTCAAAGTCCGAGTACTCCTCGTAGTCCTCGTAGTCCTCGTACTCCTCGTTTTCCAAGCCCTCTGGGTCTTCGGTGTGTGCTGTGCCTTCTGCGGCCTGCTCTACGCCAGAGCCTGCGCCCTCGGCCTTTTTTGCGCGCAGCAATAACGACACGGCGAGGCCCAACAAGGCCAAGCCGAGGAGTAACGCGAAGATGGAACCGCCCATAGAGACTGTGAGGAAAGCTGAGGAGTTGGAGTACTGAGTACTAAGAGCTGACTTACTCGTTAGCCGCCTGGTAAGCCTCAGCGTCCATCAGATCACCGGACTCGGTGACCTTTACCTCGTACAGCCAGCCCTCGCCGTAGGGATCCTCGTTGATCAGGCCAGCGTTATCCTCCAGCTCCTCGTTGATAGCTACAACCTCGCCGGAAACGGGAGCGTAAATATCAGATACGGACTTAGTGGACTCGACCTCACCGAAAGCCTCGCCAGCCTCAACCTCAGTACCGACTTCAGGCAGTTCAACGAAAACGATGTCGCCCAGTGCCTCAGCGGCGATGTGGGTGATACCCACGCGCACGGTCTCGCCCTCCACAACGGCGGAGGTGTTAACCCACTCGTGCTCCTCGGAGTACAGGAAATCAGTTGGCAGTGCAGTCATTGTTTTTAGCCTCTCTTTTTCAAACTTTTGCGGTTATTTGTGGTTATCTGCCCAAACCATACACCAGCGGACAGACAACCCTTTTTCGTTACTTTTCCCGGGAGTAGAACGGCAGCGCCACAACCTTGTATTCGAAGCGCTTACCACGAATATCTACCTCAACAGTTGCACCCTCGGCAGCCGCACCGGAATTCACAGCAGCCTTAGAGACATACGCCATAGCCACCGGGTGTCCCAGCGTCGGCGACAGCGCGCCGGAGGTCACGGAACCAATCGTGGTCTCGCCTTCCGCTGCGTACACCTCGTATCCCTCGCGGGCAGCGCGGCGTCCTTCGCCCACCAAACCGATCAGGGTCTGCTGGGTGCCCTTGTCCTTAGCGGAAACGATGGCGTCACGACCAACGAAAGAATCCTTGGACTTCGTCGCAGCAAGAATACCCAGCCCTGCATCAACCGGCGTCAGCTTCAGCGACAGCTCGTGGCCATACAGAGGCATGCCCGCCTCCAAGCGCAGAGTGTCGCGGCACGCCAGGCCGCAAGGCAGGCCGCCCAGCTGTCCGGCCACGTCCATAGCCTTCGTCCACACAGCCTCCGCGCCATCGTTGTCCACGATCAGCTCAAAGCCGTCCTCGCCTGTGTAGCCAGTGCGCGCAACCAGTACCGGCTGGCCTGCGGCAATCCCCTGGAATGCCGCGTAGTAGCCCAGCCCCTCGATGGCCTCTGCCACGGTCTCGCCCGCACCGGATGCCTCAGGAGCCTCTACCACGTTGTCTACGATTTCCAGCATCGCCTGCGCGGCCTTCGGCCCCTGTACGGCGACCATAGAGGTCTTCTCCGACTCGTTTTCAACCTCTACATCGAAACCTTCGGTACGGCTCTGAAGTGCGGAAACTACGTTATCCACATTGCCTGCATTCGGCACGATCAGGAATTCATTATCTCCCAGGCGGTAGGTAATCAGATCGTCGATAATGCCACCGGATTCGGTGCAGATCATCGAGTACTTCGCCTTGCCGATCTTTACCGCGGACAGCTTGGAGATTAGCGCGTGATCCAGGTACTCCGCCGCCTGCGGTCCAGTCACGCGTACCTCGCCCATGTGGGAAAGATCGAATACGCCCACGGACTTACGCACTGCGTGGTGCTCATCAAGTTCGCTGCTGTACTTCAGCGGCATATCCCAACCGCCGAAATCGGTGAAGCGAGCGTCCAGCTTCTTGTGTACTTGGTACAGCGCTGTCTTCTTTAGTTCGGTCATATCTTATTCTCCTTCTTCTCGTTTTTTATGACGCCCCTAGGCCCCAACGATCCTTAGTCTTCGTTAATTGCGAAGTCTTCCAAGGGCGGGCAGGTGCACACGAGATTGCGGTCGCCATAAGCATTGTCGATACGACGCACGGGCGTGAAGTACTTGGTGTGCCGCAGGCTGGCCACTGGGTATGCGGCCTTAGCGCGGCTGAAGTGTCCACCGGATACAGCTTCCTCGAAGTCGTCCCGCACAACAGAATAAGCGGTAAACGGCGCATGGCGCAGAACGGACTGCTCGGCGGTCACCTTTCCGTCGATGATCTCCTGGATCTCGTCGTAAATGGTGACCATGGCCTCGATGAAGCGGTCCAGCTCCTCCTTATCCTCCGACTCGGTGGGCTCCACCATCAGGGTGCCGGCCACGGGGAAGGCCAAGGTCGGTGCGTGGAATCCGAAGTCCATCAGACGCTTGGAGACATCCTCCGCGGTAATGCCGGAGGCCTTCGTCAGCTCGCGCAAGTCCAGGATGCATTCGTGGGCGACCAGGCCGGTATCGCCCTTGTACAGCGTCGGGTAGTACTCCTCCAGCTTTCGGGAAACGTAGTTAGCGTTGACCAGCGCCATGCGGGAAGCCTCGGTCAGTCCCTCGTCACCCATCAGAGCAATGTAGGACCAGGTGATCGGCAGCACGCCTGCGGAACCGTACAGGGCACCCGAAACCGGCTGACCGGTTTGCAGGGCGGCATCCCCGTCCACGACGTCGGCGTTCGGATCGGCGGGCAGGAACGGAATCAGGTGCTCCGCTACACAGACCGGGCCAACGCCCGGGCCACCGCCGCCGTGCGGGATGGTGAAGGTCTTGTGCAGGTTCAGGTGGGATACGTCGCCGCCGAACTCGCCCGGCTGGGCCAGACCCACTAGGGCGTTCAAGTTGGCACCATCGACGTACACCTGGCCGCCAGCTTCGTGGACCTTCTGGCACACGTCGCGCACCTGCTCCTCGAACACACCGTGGGTGGAGGGGTAGGTCAGCATGATGGCGGCGGTCTGCTCGCCATACTTCTCCAGCTTGGCCTCCAGATCCGGGACGTCGATAGAGCCGTCCTCGGCGTTCTTCACAGCAACCACCTTCAGGCCCGCTAGGGCTGCGGAGGCGGCGTTCGTGCCGTGTGCGGAAGCCGGGATCAACACAATGTCACGCTGGTCGTCGCCACGGGACTGGTGGTAGCGGTGGATAGCCAGCAGACCTGCGAACTCACCCTGGGAGCCCGCGTTTGGCTGAACGGAAACCTTGGCGTAACCAGTGATCTTCGCCAGGCGCTCTTCCAGATCCTCGATCAGCTCAATCCAGCCCTGTGCCTGCTCCGTCGGAACCTGCGGGTGAATGCCCGCAAAGCCCGGCCAGGTGATGGGCTCCATCGAGACCGCTGCGTTCAGCTTCATGGTGCAAGAGCCCAGCGGGATCATGGTGCGATCCAGCGCCAGGTCGCGATCGGCTAGCTTGCGCATGTAGCGCATCATCTGAGTCTCGGAGTCAATGGAGGTGAAAATCGGGTGGGTCAGGATCTCCTCGTCAGCCGCGCGCAGCACGCCGGCCTGCCCCAGTGGCCCGGCGGTAACGTCGAAGCCCGCGGAGGTGACGTCGCCGGTGCGGGAACCCAGCACCTCGATCAGCTTGGCAATGTCCTCATCCGTGGTGGACTCGCCCACCGAGATGCCGACAAAGGAATCATTGACCTGGCGCAGGTTGTAGCCTGCCTCTGCTGCGGCGCGCAGAGCCGTGGGGGCGTCGCCCAGAGAGGAACCAGACACATCAACGGTGACAGTGTCAAAGAAGGTATCGTGCGCCAAGGTCAGGCCAGCCTCGGACAGGCCAAGTGCCAGGGCGGTCGCACGAGCGTGGATGCCCTCCGCGATTGCGCGCAAGCCAGCCGGGCCGTGCCAGACCGCGTAGAAACCGGCGACGACAGCCAGCAGAGCCTGGGCGGTACAGATGTTACTGGTGGCCTTATCACGGCGAATGTGCTGCTCGCGGGTTTGCAGAGCTAGACGATAAGCCGGGGTGCCCTCAGCGTCCACGGATACACCCACAATGCGGCCCGGCAGCTTGCGCTGCAGGTTCTCGGTGCAGGAGATGAAGCCTGCGTGGGGGCCACCGAAGAACAGCGGCACGCCGAAACGCTGAGCCGAACCGACGGCGATATCTGCACCCTGGGAGCCAGGAGTGGAAAGCAGTACCTGAGCCAGTAGGTCGCAGGCGACCGTTACCAAGGCACCGGCGGCCTTTGCTGCACCAATCACACCGGACAAGTCGCGCACGCGCCCCGTGGAGCCGGGGTTAGAGAGTACGACGCCTACGAGGTTTTCGTAATCCTCGAAAGAGACATCATCAGCCAGATCTGCTACCTCCACCGGAATGCCTGCAGCCTCGGCACGAGCCAGGGTGACGGTGATGGACTGCTGGTGCAGGGCAGAGTCCAGCAGCACCACGCCGCCCTTCTTAAAGGCCTTTGCGTTGCCGCGTGCCATCAACTGCACGGCCTCTGCCACGGCGGTGGCCTCATCCAGCAGGGAGGCACCGGCGACCGGCAGACCGGTCAGATCCTGCACCATCGTTTGGAAGTTCAGCAGAGCTTCCAGGCGACCCTGGGAAATCTCCGGCTGGTACGGGGTGTAGGCGGTGTACCAGCCCGGGTTCTCCACCACGTTGCGGCGGATAACGGCCGGGGTGATTGTGTCGTAGTAACCATTTCCGATCAGCTGCTGCTTCTGCACGTTCTTATCGGCGAATGCACGCAGGGCGGCGAGGGTATCAGTCTCGTCCAAGGGCTCCGGCAGACCGATCGGGCCGGCCTGGCGGATGGACTTCGGCAGGGCATCATCGGCCAGCGCGGCGGTGGATTCATAGCCCAGGTAGTCCAGGATCTCCTTGGTATCAGCCTGGTTCGGGCCGATATGACGCTGAACGAAGGGGGCAGAGTTACGGCGAGTAGCAGTAGACATTGCTTTTTCAGGGACTTTCCGGTCGTAAGTGCACGGTCGTAAAAAGGAGCCCTCCCCACTCTGTCGCTTGTACCTGAGAGCTTCACCCGGGCAACCCGGCTTTTCTCCTTCGGCGCCCGCGTGCACACGACTGCGCGCAGGTCTTTCCAGAGTTGCCTCACTGCGACGGTTCTTGGGGCCTGAGAGTGTCCCGGGGAGGAATTGCTCCGTCGGCGGCCGACGCGGTTCAAGCGCCGAGCCTCTCCCACCACAGCTAAAAGCGGCAAAAACATATGCAGTTTTCCCCCACATCATAGCGGGCGTGGGTCGGATCACTAAAGAATCCCAGCAATGGGGAAAATCTCATTCTGGCTCCGTACCCCCGCTTGAACCGCCAAAATGTTACGCATGGCAAAACTTTCTAGCTTCCTCCCCCACACTCTTCCCGCCGTTAACGGCGGAGTCGCAATCGTCACTGGCGCTTCCTCGGGCATTGGACGCGCCACCGTCGCCGCCCTCGCAGAGCTTAAATCCAGAGCTGCTACAACCTCCTCGACCACTTACGCCCCAACCCACATCATCGGTACCAGTCGCAACCCCGACACCATCACTGCCCCTGTCGATGGGGTCGATTACCTCCCCCTCGACCTGGCTGACCCTGCCAGCATCGACGAGTTCACCTCTTCTGCCCTGAGCTACGGCCCACCCACTGTGCTCGTCAACAACGCTGGCGAAAGCCAATCCGGCCCCTTTGAAGAGCTCCCCTATGATGCCCTGCACCGTTTATTTGAGATCAACGTGCTGGGACAAGTGGGCGTCACCCAGAAAATCCTGCCGGAAATGCGACGTAACGGAGCAGGGCGCATCGTGATGGTCGGCTCGATGCTGGGCTCATTTCCATTGGCCTACCGCAGCAGCTATGTCGCGTCGAAAGCCGCCATCAAAGGCTTTGCTTTCGCCGCCCGGCGCGAAGTCAGGCCATTTGGCGTGGGCATTTCTGTGGTCGAGCCCGGGTCGATCAACACGGGGCTTTCCACGCGGCGCACCAAGTACGTGGATCTTAATGGCCCCTTCGGTGCCGAGTTCTCCACCATGCTAAAGAACCTGGATAACAACGAAGCCAATGGCATTTCGGCGGAGCGCGTGGCCATGGAAATTCTCAAGCCCATCACCACGCCTCGCCCTCAGCCGCTGTATGCGACGGGGTCGATGGCGCCGGTAGTTTTCCCTCTTTCCCGCGTGCTGCCGACAGCGGCTATGCATTGGCTCATTAATCGCAAGCATGGGCTTTAAGGCTTCTAAGCTGCGCTAGGTTCTAAAGCTGGTGTCCCAGACGTCCTCGACCGGCTCCTCCTCCCAGCCAAAGAACTCATCGTCGAAATCGCGACCGCGACGAGTAGACCAGTCATCCCAGGGTGCGGCGAACAACGCCAAAATGCCCGCTCCCACAATTCCCGTGATCATCAGCGCCCCGGCCAACGTGATCAACCAAATGGTCGAGTGGAGATAGAAGACGAACATCAGCAGCAGCGTTCCAATCAGCCCGACGGTCGCCAGCACAACGTATAAGCGATTCACAGGGTGCCGTCGGTGCCCGTAGCTATTGCGCATGGTGGCCAGAAGCGGCCATACCTGCACCCCAATCAGCACGACAAAGAAAACACCGGCGATCTTCTGAACCTGTTGCGGGGTGAAGATATCCACCGCACCGGACAGCGCCAGGAGCATCCCCAGCGTCGCAACCATGCTCAGAAATTTACGTACCATCGCCCGCGGACACCCCTACACCCAAAACAGGTTGTCGCCGCCCATCACGGGCTCGCCCGACATCACGTCTATCTTTATTTCCGACGCCCCCATCTGCAGCCCCAACACCATCACTACCGGGTCGAATCCCATCCGGCCCAGCTCCCGGGGAGTGTAAGTACATAGGGGTGTTCCCTGTCGTACTATGTCGCCTTCCTGGACATGTACGTCGAAGCCTTGCCCACCAAGGCGACCGGTATCCACGCCGAGCTGCATAAAGATGCATGGCTGGTCGGCCAGCATTTCCGCATGGCGGCCGTCTACGGCATGGGTACCAGAATCCGGGCGGAGGGTGGCTGGCAATGACTGGGCTTGAATGACATACATGTTCGGCGCCACGCGCTTCATCATTCCGCCAATGGGTGCGAGCGCTTGTACAACCTCCACGCCTGCGTCGGGGATTACGGCTATACCTGCGCCGATGGTGCCAGTGGCCAGCACGGGGTCGGGAACGGAATTGAGGCTAACGGCGGTCCCCGCCAGCGGGGTCACAACGGGATACTGAACTGGCAGCTCCTGTTGCAGGCCGGGCCTACGGGGATCCTGTGCGAAACGGGGATCCATACCTCCAGAGTCTAACCGCGTGCGATGGGTCGCGAGGAGGAAGCGGACCATTGAGACCAACCTCCTACGAAGTTTTTGGCCCCTGGCAGTCCCGCGTACTCCATTGCGGCAATAAACAGCGAGGAGTGCAGCCCGGATCCGGAGTAAACACACACGTCCTCACCACTGGTCACACCATGGTTGGCAAGGATCTGCCGGATCTCCTCCGGGGATCGCACCTTGCCGCTGGCGCTGCTGTCGCGCTCGCTACGGTTCTGGAATAGTTCCTTAACCGGAATGTTGATGGCTCCCGGAATGCGACCGGCCTGGTGGTCGAAGCGTTCCTTCTTGCCAGTGAAGCGAGAATTCTCGCGCGCATCCACCAGGATGTGATTCTCGCGCCACTCATTCACCTCGTCGAGTTCAAGGGTGGGCATGCTACCCGCACGAACCTCAGTGGTGCCGCGGCCGCGCAATGCACCGATTCCACCTGCGACGTCTCCGCCCGCCGCCTCCCACGCGCCTGTGCCGCCGTCGAGGATGCGGACGTTCTGCACACCTGCCCAACGGAAAACGAACCAGGCGCGAGCTGCATAGAGGTTGGCGCCGGCGTCATAAATGTATACAGGGCGACCATCCGTAATACCCCAATCGTTAAAGCTCTTCTGCAGCTCCTCGGGGGCGGGCAAAGGGTTACGTCCGACATGGCGGGAAGGGATGGAGGCCAGGTGCACCAGGGGGTTACAGAACATGGCGCCGGGAATGTGCTGGCCTACATAGGCCTCCCAGGCGCTGTTTTCGGTGCGCGCCCAGTGCGAGTCGATCACGGTCATACGCTCGCCCCGTTTGAATGCTTCTAACATTTCCTCGCCGGTGACGAAGGGGCTAGCGGGCGGCTGTTGGGCAATAGGGTTGCTCATAGTTGCCAAGTCTAGAACCCCGCGTGCGCCGATGTTGCATACGTGTGGCTACAGTGGCGCTCCGTTACTCCGGTGCCCTATTGTTTATGCGCCTTACTCTTGTGCCACCGCGGCAGTTTTGCCGGGACGCCTTCCTGTTCTTTCCGGGAACCAACCTCGCACCGCCGCAAATCCGATGATCGCAATCGCTGCCACCGTCGCAATCCCCCCAATACCCCAAGCGAGTCCGACTATCACGGCTATGGGCGCCACAATATTCATGCCGATTTCGAAGGGAGCGAAGCCCACGTAGGCAATGCCATATTCGTTCATGGTGCCGGACTTCAGATCCGGGTCCACGATCTTTAGCAGTGCAATACCTGTAGCCACTGCCGCGGTTGCCCAACCCCAACCAAAGATGCCGCGTTCTAGCCACTGATCGCCGAAGAACAGTGGAGCGAAAACGAAGAAGAACAGACAGCAGTAGGCAATGCCCAGCGCGAACAGAATCAGCAGGGGCACTAGGTAGTTAGCCACCGCGTCCGGCTTAATTGAGGCAATGCCGAAGGCGATCATAAAGTCCGTCGACGCTCCGGAAATGGACTTCACGGTTTGCTGGTCCAGGTACTTCGGGCGTCGAATCACATGGAGGAAGACCTTGCCTCCGATACCGACCACGAAGGCCAGGGCAAACAGCGGTACGGAAACATCCGGGAAGAAGTGCCCGATGATCTGCTGACCGATGTAGGCAAACATGACGGTCACTGCAATGAAGCCCGCATGCAGGGCGAGCGGCTCGATCGAGGATGGGTTTGTGGTGGCTCGGCCGATCGAGGGCTGTTTTTCCTCGTCCTCAATGCGACCCGAACGTAGTTCCCATGGCAGTTTCTCCGGCAACGTGGATGTGCGACCTGTTCGGATGCCCCAGTTCGCGAAGATGATTCCACCAATGATGGCGGCCAGTGTGCCGATGGTGGCGGAGGTAAAGCCCAAGGACATGGCGGCGTCCGCACCATGATCCCCAAACGCGCCACCGACGGCCGCATCAGTTCCGAATCCACCTACGAAGCCGACGGGCAGCATCATGCCGAACCACTCCGGGGTGTCGAAGAGCGGACCGAAGATGAAGATGCCGAGCAGGATGAATAGCCCCCACTGGCCGAGGAACATAGAGGTGGAAAAGCCCCACATGTTCTTCGCTTTCGACGCATCGTTGGACGCGAAGGTCATGCTGTACGGCATCGAGGCGAACACCACGGCAATTAATAGTGTGGAATAATCGCCGAGGGCTCCCTCTTCACTGTTTCTCTTCTCTTCAACGTTGTTGGAAGTCTATCGCACCTTCTTATCGACGCCCGCACATCCACCTCGCTCGTACGCCAGACAACAGGCTGAGAGTTCGGTAAGTTCAGACTGTGCTTTTCTTTGTGATCAGAGGAACAATTCGCCGATGCATGGCATTTCACACCACGAGCCACTAACTGTCGAGAAGAGAAGGAGATCCCTCCCCATGACCATCGCTCACGCTCCCGCCCGCTCCACCAACTTGGCCAAACGCATCAGCGCTGCTCTCCTTGCTGGCACGTTGGCTATCACCGGCCTTAGCGCCTGCTCCTTCAACTACAGCTTTGGAGGGGAAGACAAGGTAGCCAAGGAGGACGTTGAGAAAGAGATCTCTAAGCTCGTAAAGGACAAAGCCGGAAAGGCCCCCGAGAGCACCGAATGCCCCGATGGGCTTAAGGCCGAAGAAGGCGCCAAGTTGGAATGCAAGTTCACTTACTCCGGCGCCACCTACTCGGTAGACGTCACCGCTACCTCCGTCGAGGGCAAAGAGGTCAATTACGACATTCAAGTCGCCGACCAGCCGGACTAAATCTAGTCAGAAGCACTAGAACAGCCCAGAAGGCTCGTCCGAATAAGACCACAGCAGGTTCTTGGTCTGCTGGTAGTGCGCGAGCATCATCAGGTGAGTCTCGCGCCCCAGACCGGACTTCTTATAACCACCGAAAGCCGCGTGAGCTGGGTAATTGTGGTAGTTATTCACCCACACTCGGCCCGATTGAATCGCGCGACCAGCCTTGTAGGCAGTCGTTCCATTACGCGACCACACACCTGCACCCAGACCGTATTCTGTGTCGTTGGCGATATGCATAGCCTCGTCAAAGTCCTTGAACGTGGTGACGGCCAGCACGGGCCCAAAAATCTCCTCTTGGAAAAGGCGCATGTCATTGGTGCCCTTGAAGATGGTGGGTTCGATATAAAAGCCACCGCTGCGACCCGAGATCTCATTAATGCCGCCACCGCATAGCACCTGCGCGCCTTCTTCGGGGCCGGCCTGCAGGTATCCAGTGATCTTATCCATTTGCTCCTGGGAAGCCTGCGCGCCCATCATCACATCCGTGTCCAGGGGATTTCCGACATTGATGGACTTCACTCGCTCAATGGCCAGTTCCAGGAACTCTTCGGCAATATCCTCCTGCACCAGCGCGCGGGACGGGCAGGTGCAAATCTCGCCCTGGTTGAGTGCGAACATAGCCAGGCCTTCCACGCACTTAGCGCGGAACTTGTCGTCGCGATCCATGATGTCGCTAAAGAACACTGACGGGGACTTCCCGCCGAGTTCCAGGGTGACCGGGATGAGCTTTTCCGCCACGGCCTTGTTGATGATTTTGCCGACTTCCGTGGAGCCGGTGAACGCGATCTTGTCAATGCGGTCGGAAGCAGTCAGCGCGGCGCCTGCTTCAGTGCCCAGCCCGTTGACGATGTTCAGCACACCCTCCGGGATAATGTCCTGGATAAGCTCCGCGAACAGCAGGATGCTGGCGGGGGTCTGCTCGGCGGGCTTCAGCACGATGGCATTGCCGGCAGCCAGAGCTGGGGCGAGCTTCCACGCCGCCATCAACAGCGGGAAGTTCCACGGGATGATCTGCCCCACCACACCCAGCGGCTCGTTGAAGTGGTAGGCGATGAGGTCTTCGCTGATCTGAGATGTGCGATCTTCCTGGGCGCGGAGGGCGCCGGCATAGTAGCGGAAGTGGTCAACAGCCAACGGAAGATCAGCTGCGAGAGTTTCGCGCACCGCCTTACCGTTGTCCCAGGTCTCGGCGACGGCCATCATCTCCAGGTTCTCTTCAAGACGATCAGCAATCTTCAGCAGCACGGCGGCGCGATCCTGCACAGAGGTCGCGCCCCAACTGGGCTGAGCTTTTTCTGCGGCGTCAATGGCCTTCTCGATGTCAGCTGTCTTCGAGCGTGGAACCTGGCAGAACACCTCACCATTGATGGGCGTCACGTTGTCCATATATTCGCCATCGACGGGTGGTACCCACTGGCCACCGATGAAGTTGTCGTAGCGCTCCTTGAAGTTGACGAGGCTTCCTTCGGTGCCGGGATCAGCATAGACGGTCATGAGCGTGCTCCTTGCGGTAACGAGATTGAATATTGAAACTGCAAAAGCTCCACCCCAAATACTCGGAGTGGGAAACTTTTGTCAGCCAATATAGTGACGCTCGCCACTTTTCACGACCATGCTGTTTTTATATGTATGTCGCCGACGGCCCCCGACCGTCACCAGCCTTTAGACCTCACCATCAGCGGCCCCGAGGGAGGTGATGACCAGACCTGCAGCCTCGTCGCCACCGCGATCAACGTCCACGCGCACCGTATCGCCGTCGCGCACGTCCCCAGCCAGTAGCTTCTTAGCCAACTGGTCACCGATCGACTTTTGAATCAGTCGGCGTAGCGGCCGTGCGCCATAGGCTGGATCGTAGCCGTGCTCGGCCAGCCACGACTGGGCGTCATCAGTAACATCCAAGGTCAAACGGCGGGCCGCAAGGCGATCCGCCAGAGCGCGCACCTGGATAGACACGATGGACTTCAACTGCTCGGAAGACAGTGGCTCGAAGATCAGCACGTCATCTAGTCGGTTGATAAACTCCGGCTTGAAGGCGCGCTTCACCGCCTCCATGACCTCGTCGTCGGTACCGCCAGCACCAAGGTTAGAGGTCAGGATCAGGATGGTGTTACGGAAGTCCACAGTCCGACCCTGGCCGTCGGTCAGGCGGCCTTCATCCAGCACCTGCAGCAGCACATCGAACACATCCGGGTGAGCCTTCTCTACCTCATCGAACAGCACCACCGTGTACGGGCGACGCCGCACCGCTTCAGTTAGCTGGCCACCTGCGTCGTAGCCGACGTATCCCGGAGGAGCACCGACAAGGCGAGCGACGGAGTGCTTCTCGCCATACTCCGACATATCGATGCGCACCATGGCGGTCTCGTCATCGAAGAGGAAGTCAGCCAGAGCCTTCGCCAGCTCCGTCTTACCCACGCCTGTCGGCCCCAGGAAGAGGAAGGAGCCCGTCGGACGATTCGGGTCAGCCACCCCGGCGCGTGCACGGCGCACTGCATCGGAGACCGCATCGACGGCGCTGTTCTGGCCGACCACACGGCTGCCCAGAACACGCTCCATGTTCAGCAGTTTCTCGGTCTCACCCTGCAGCATCTTGCCGGCGGGCACGCCAGTCCAGGCGGAGACGACATCGGCGATGGTGTCGGGGGTGACTTCCTCGGTCAGCATCATGCCTTCCTGCTGCTCAGCCACAACCTTCTCCGCTTCGGCCAGCTTCTTCTCCACGTCCGGAATGTGTCCGTAACGCAGCTCAGCAACCTTGGCGAAGTCGCCTTCCCGCTCGGCGATCTCGGATTCGCGACGCAGGTTATCCAGCTCCTCCTTCAGCTCGCGGAGGTTATCGATACTGCCCTTTTCGTTTTCCCAACGGGCGGTCAGCCCAGCCAGCTTTTCCTTTTCATCGGCCAGCTCGCTGCGCAGACGCTCCAGGCGATCCTTGGAAGCAGCGTCCGTTTCCTTGGCTAGTGCCATCTCTTCAATTTCCAGGCGGCGAACCACGCGCTCTACGTTGTCGATCTCCTCTGGGCGTGAGTCGATTTCCATGCGTAGGCGGGATGCGGCTTCATCGACCAGGTCGATAGCCTTATCCGGAAGGAAGCGGCTGGTGATGTAGCGATCCGACAGGGTTGCTGCTGCCACCAGCGCGGAGTCCTGGATGCGTACGCCGTGGTGCACCTCGTAGCGCTCCTTCAGGCCACGCAGGATACCGATGGTGT